>OLFV01000749.1_pt1 | contig 36118 bp, 32 predicted proteins | sample 1605551 | NCBI WGS metagenome assembly OLFV01 (sample SAMEA3888922, study PRJEB22519) | human gut metagenome | biome: human gut; feature: human-associated habitat; material: faeces | place: Denmark | collected 2011 | reverse complement strand
ACAATATGAGGTCGATATATGCTGGAAGGGAGGACGATACGTGGTGGGTACATGGTCTGCTCCATGAGGATGATGACTTGTTTGACAAAGAACAAAACAATAAATCAGAATAGAATATGGGAATAGCATTACTGGCACTCTGCTTCTGTGCATTGTCACTCGTCCTTGCCTTGTTTTTGGGCATATTATGCCTAGTTTTTGGATAAAGAGATAATAGAATAACTATAGCAAAAGCCTATGAGGATTTACACTTCGTTGTACATTCCTTTGTCATTTTCTGCGGATTTGCCTATCTTTGCAGCCTAAATCAAAAAGTAAGATGATGGAAGACAAAGAACAGAAGACTTTTGAACCGCAGTCTGCCTCTGGCGTGGCAGAGAAGTATGCTGAGATCCTGCTGCAGGTGAAAGGATTGATGGAGGGAGTGGACAACCCCGTAGGCGTGCTTGCCAATGTGGCGGCGCTGCTCAAGGAGGCTTTCGACTATTATTTTTGGGTGGGATTCTATGTGGTGCGCCACGGCGAACTGCAGCTTGGTCCGTTCCAGGGATCTTTGGCCTGTTTCAGCATCAAGCACGGGCGTGGTGTCTGTGGCACATCCTGGGCCGAGGCGCGGACGCTGATGGTGTCCGACGTGCATGCGTTCCCAGGCCATATCGCCTGCTCCTCGCGGTCGCAATCGGAGATCGTCGTGCCTGTCATGAAAGATGGCGTGGTCGTAGCCGTCATCGATGTCGATAGCAGCGAGTTGGATTCCTTTCATGAGGCTGACCAGCAAGGTCTTGAGGCCATCGCGCAGGTTCTTGGCAGTTTGTTTCCTATCGGCTAAGACGGTCTTCAGGCTGGCTCTTGTCCCGATTGTTGGGCCGACCGTTGTCGCGATTACCCGACTATTTGTTGCCACCGTTATTAGGCTGTTCACTACCGCGTTGCTCGGGCCCTGCTGCCATTCCCGTCATTTCTTCCTCCTCCCTCAGTCTGTAGTGGGTCGGCCCTTTGGGTCGGCTGTGGTCCTGTAGGAAGATGTGGTTGAGCGTGTGTGCCAATGCTTCCAGCGTTTGCTGGCGCCGAGCAGTTTTGAGTTCGCATTCCCACACCGTGATGCAATGCCAGCCCATCTGTGCGAGTTTTCTTTGCTCCTCGCGGTCACGCTCCTTGTTTCGTTCTATCTTCCTTTGCCAAAACGCCACGTTGGTCTTGGGTAGACGAAAAGCACCACAGTCGGCGTGGCCATGCCAGAAGCACCCGTTGACGAAGATGCAGGTGCGGTATTTGCGGAGCACGAGGTCAGGGTGGCCAGGCAGGCGCGGACTGTTCAGCCGGTAGCGAAAGCCTCTGTGCCACAGGTATTGGCGCACGATGCGCTCGGGCTTTGTCCCGCTGGAGCGAATGGCCGCCATGTTGTTGTGTCGCTGCGTCGCTTTGTCCATAACGTCTGAGGGTGATGTAACGTCGGTGATAAAATGTGGAGAGGGGAATGTGGGGGATGGTGCATAATATGAAAAGGGGTATCAACCTCGCTGGATGATACCCCCTCATTCTATGAAGTTGTAAACAAAAAAGCTTATTTACAATCCCGAACGGATTAGAGGTTCGGGTTCATCTTCGTCCACTCAGAGACCTCGGGGATGATGCCAAGAGCGATGATCTCGTCGCGCATCTTGCAGAGGTGCTCGTAAGACTTGTTGAGAGCAGCCAGCTCGTCCTCTGTACCCGTGGGAGCGCAGAAGTGAACACCCGTCTTGTCGATGGTAGAAGGCATAGCCATCATCACGTTCTTGAAGCCACACTTATCGCAGTTGACATAGCAGCCAGCGGGAAGCGTAAACTCCTTGCCGCCCATAGCAGCCTCAATCATCTTCACAGCGTTGTAGGCAGGGCTCTGGAAAGAGCTGCGGCCACGAAGCTTGATGATGTTGGAACCACCCTGGATGGTGTGGTGCTTGATCTCCTCCCAGCGCTCCTCAGAGAGACCCATCTCAGAGAGGGGCTTGCCGTCGATCTTCACCTGGGAAGCGAAGACAGCCATCTGCTCGCCGTGGCCACCATAGGTGTGAGCACCCGTGACCTTGTCCTGCTGCACGCCAAACTCGAGGGCGAGAGCCTGCTGCAGACGCGTAGAGTCGAGAGCAGCGAGAGAAGTCAGCTGGTTGGGCTTCAAGCCAGAGTGGATGAGAGCGGTGAGGGCAGTCACGTCGGCCGGGTTGAAGATGACGACCACGTGCTCCACCTCGGGGCAATACTTCTTGATGTTGTCGCCGAAGTCGGCAGCGATCTGGCAGTTGCCCTTGAGCAGGTCCTCGCGGGTCATACCGTCCTTGCGGGGAGCACCACCGGAGGAGATGATGTACTTAGCACCCGTGAAGGCCTCTTTAGCATCAACGGTGTAGGTGATGTTGGCACCCTCGAAAGCACACTGCTGGATCTCATCGAATACGCCATGAACGCCCGGCTCATAGATATCGTAGAGGCAAATGTTAGGAGTGAGGCCGAGCATCAGAACGCTCTGTACCATGTTAGAACCAATCATACCGCCTGCGCCGACGATAACGAGCTTGTCATTTGTTAAATACTGCATTGTTTTATCTTTTAAAAGTTTTATGCTATTTGTTTTATCCCTTTGTGCAACCTGTTTCTGATTTGCACCGCAAAGTTACGCAAAAAAGTAGAGAGCAGAAAATATTTAACCATACTTTCACACTTTTTGTTTTATGAAAGGCTGGAATGGTTTTTTTAGAACCATTCGAAAACGATTTGTCCCGTCCGAAACGATGGGATGGCAAAGACGGAGGAACATAAAAACCGCGGCGGGATCCCGACTTTTTTTGATCCGTCTCTCAAAATATATCAACCCTCATGGCAATAAAAGGGGAAGTGGTGCGTTATTGGAATGTGTTTAAACGCATTATTGTCATATCCCTCACGCTGTTGGCCGTCATCGGCGCACATGCGCAATACGACCCCGTCTTTAGCCACTACTGGCTGATGGAGACTTCGTATAACCCGGCTGCAGCGGGAAGGGGCAACAAACTCAATGCCGTGGGCGCCTACTCAATGGGCTTCACGGGCTACGAGGGCAGTCCCAAGACGTTCTATGTGAGCGCGGACCTGCCCCTCTACCTTCTGCGGCAGTATCATGGCGTGGGCGCCTCGATGCTCAACGACCAGATAGGCGCGTTCACCCACCAGCGTCTTTCCGCCCAGTATGCCTTTCGCAAAAGCCTCTTCGGGGGTATGGTTTCGGCAGGTCTGCAGCTCGGCCTCGTCATGGAGAAGTTTGACGGTACGAAGATTGATCTGGAAGACAGCAGCGATCCTGCTTTCTCCAAGTCGCAGCTCAGCGGCAACGCCCTTGACATGGGCTTCGGCCTCTACTACGTCCACCGCCAGTGGTACGTCGGCGTGAGCGGACAGCACCTCACCGGCCCGACCGTGGGGCTCGGCGAGACCAATGAGATGAAGGTCGATCCCACCTTCTACCTCACGGGAGGTTACAACATCAAGTTGCGCAGTCCCTACATCAGCGTTCCCACCTCGATGTTGGCTCGCTACGACGGCACGGCTTATCGTGCGGACATCACTGCCCGCGTGGTCTATCAGAACGAGAAGAAGCGTATGTACGCTGGTCTCGGCTACAGTCCTACCAACTCCGTCACGGGCTATATCGGCGGAAGCTTTCAGGGCATCAACGTCGGCTATAGCTACGAGATGTTCACCGGTGGCGCCGGTATGGGCAACGGCTACCACGAACTGGTGGTGAGCTATCAGATGGATATCAACCTTCAGAAGAAGGGGCGCAACCTCCACAAGAGTGCGCGGATATTGTAGCGAGTGGGCGAGAGTAGATAGCAGTGAGAGTAGATGGATATGGGTGAGTGTAGATAGACAAAAGAAGAGTTGATCGATAAATTAAGATAAATAAATAAGGAGAAATAAAAATAGAAAGAAGCGCCGCCCTTTTTCCCCAGACGGGGTAGGGCGGGTGCTCCAAACCAGTAAGATATGAGAAAAGGAACGTACATATTGGCTATTTGCGCGAGTATGATGGCCACCATGTTGCTCTCGGGCTGCTTCGGTGGCAAGAGCGCGTCGTCGTCAGGAAGAGGCGGCGAGGTGGTCGGCGTGAGCGGACGTGGCTTCAAGGAACCCACGCCCTACGGTATGACGCTCGTGAAGCGCGGTTCGCTGCGGATGGGCGTTGAGAAACAGGACAGCCTGTGGGGCAAGTCAATGCCCGTGAAGGACATTAGTGTTGATGGCTTCTGGATGGACGAGACAGAGGTGACCAACTCGCAGTATAAGCAGTTTGTCCACTGGGTGCGCGACTCCATTCTCCGTACCCGACTGGCAGACCCGTCCTACGGTGGCGACGAGAGCTACATGATCACCGAGGATAAGAACGGCGACCCCGTCACTCCTCATCTCAACTGGAACAAGCGTTTGCCTCGCAAGCCGACGGAGGACGAGCTGAGGGCCTTCGAGAGCCTCTACGTCACCAATCCTGCCACGGGAGAGAAGATGCTCGACGCGCGCCAGCTCAACTACCGCTACGAGATCTACGACTACACGGCAGCAGCCTTGCGCCGCAATCGTCTCAACCCGCAGGAGCGCAACCTCAACACCGACATTACGGTCGATCCCAACGAGGTGGTGATGATCAGCAAGGACACGGCCTATGTCGATGACGAGGGTGTGATCCACAGCGAGACCATCAACCGTCCGCTCTCCGGACCGTGGGATTTCCTCAATACCTATATTGTCAACGTCTATCCCGACACGACGTGCTGGGTCAACGACTTCCGCAACTCTGACAATGAGACCTACCTGCGTTCCTATTTCAGCAATCCGTCGTTCAACGACTACCCCGTGGTCGGCGTGTCGTGGGAGCAGGCCAACGCCTTCTGCGCCTGGCGCACCGACTATCTGCTCAAGGGACTGGGCGGCGAGGCACGCTATGTGCAGCGCTACCGTTTGCCGACCGAAGCAGAGTGGGAGTTTGCAGCCCGTGGCAAGGATCAGAATGAGTTCCCTTGGAACAACCAAGACGTGAAGAGCGGCAACGGCTGCTTCTATGCCAACTTCAAGCCCGACCGTGGCAACTACACCAAGGACGGCAACCTCATCACCAGCAAGGTGGGTATCTACTCGGCCAATAGCAACGGACTCTTTGATATGGCTGGCAACGTGGCAGAATGGACCAGCACGGTCTATACCGAGGCGGGTGTCGATGCAATGAACGACCTCAATCCGCAGCTCGAATACAAGGCGGCGCTCGAAGATCCCTACCGACTGAAAAAGAAGAACGTGCGCGGCGGCTCGTGGAAGGATCCTGAGAGCTACATCCGTGCAGCCTGGCGCACCTGGGAGTATCAGAACCAGCCGCGTTCCTACATCGGCTTCCGTTGTGTGCGATCGTTGGCAAGCAGCGCGAGCGAGGCAGCGAGAATGAGTAAGAAAAGTCAAAAACGAAGTAAGAAAAGATAATGTCGAACTACAGTAAATATAATGTCATCTACCGACTGCAGAAGTGGATGGACAGCGTCCCTGGACAGACCTTTCTCAACTACGGATATAGCTGGGGCGCCTCAATCGTGATCCTTGGCGCACTCTTCAAGCTCACCCACCTGCCAGGAGCCAACTTCTGGTTGTTCTTCGGTATGGGTACGGAGGTTGTCGTCTTCTTCCTCTCGGCCTTCGACCGTCCTTTCGACAAGACCGACGATGGGCGCGAACTTCCCACCCGTGTCACCTTCTCGGGCGAGCAGGTCTTTGCCGACGATGAGGCTGGTGACTATGCTGACGAGTCTGGCGACGAAGTTGACGAGTCTGGCGACTATGAGCATAGCGATGAGACCGACGAGGCCAACGTCGCTGGTGGGGCCCAACCCCGCGTGGTCTATGGCCGTTCGGGCCACCGTCGCACGGCGGCTCGCTCAACGGCTCCTTCAGCGGGTCCCGCTGTTCACCACGACGCTCAGCCGACTGCTGCTGACGAGGCCTTCGATGCAGCCCATGCTGCCGTTGGCGCACAGCCTGCAGCTGCTTCCATGCCCACCGCAGAGCAGGTGGCTATGGCTATGCTCAACTATCAGCGCGGCGATGTGGAGGGTGCACAGCAACAGGCTCCCGAGATGGTCGAGGCACAGACGAAATATGTCGATGCGCTGAAGAGCCTCACCGACATGCTGGGCAAGGTCAACGAGCAGAGCCAGCGTCTCGCCCGCGACAGCGAGGAGATGGAGAACCTCAACCGTACGCTCACGGGCATTGCCAAGATCTACGAGATGCAGCTCAAGGGCGCGAGCCAGCAGGTGGGCACCATCGACCAGATCAACGACCGGACGCGCAAGATGGCACAGCAGATTGCCGACCTCAATGCTATCTACGCCCGTATGATAGAGGCCATGACGGTCAACATGCGGGCCGCAGCCCCTGGCGCAGCAGCCCCCACAGCTCCTGCTGCCGAGTAGTTTACAGCATACAGTAGGGGAGAGCCAGGGCTTACGGCCCCGCCCCCTGCATTATCACAACGCAAAATATGGCTATCAAGAAAATCAAGATATCGCCCCGCCAGAAGATGATCAACCTCATGTACGTCGTCCTCATGGCCATGCTCGCGCTGAACATCTCCACCGAGGTGCTCAACGGATTCTCCATTGTGGAGGAGAGCTTGAACCGGACGACGGGCAACTCCACGAAGGAGAACGAGGCCATCTATCGCGAGCTGGAGCAAATCATGCGCAAGAATCCTGCCAAGGCGCGCGTGTGGTTTCAGCGTGCCACCACGGTGAGGGCTATGAGCGACTCGCTCTTCAACTACGCCCAAGAGCTGAAGACGCTCATCGTCCGTGAGGCCGACGGACCGGAGGGCGATCCGCTTCACATCAAGAACAAAGACAACCTCGAAGCAGCAGGCGTCGTCATGCTGAGCCCGGGCTCGGGACAGGGACGCAAGCTCTTCGACGCTATCAATAGCTACCGTGAGCGGATACTCCGTCTCATCGACGACCCATTGCAGAAGCAGATCATCAGCAGCAACCTCTCCACGACCGTGCCCTCGGCGGCGCTCAACAAAAACTGGGAGGAGTATATGTTTGAGGATATGCCTACGGCGGCCGCCGTCACGCTGCTTTCCAAGTTGCAGAGCGACATACGCTACGCGGAAGGCGAGGTGCTTCACACGCTCGTGGCCAATGTGGGACTCAAGGACATTCGGGTCAACAAGCTCGAAGCCATCGTTGTCCCCGACCAGACGCGCCTCTATCCGGGCGAGACCATCACGGCCCGTATGATGCTGGCTGCTGTTGACTCTACCCAGTCGCCGGAGGTCTATGTCAACGGACAGAAGATCAATGGCAACACCATCCAGGTCAAGGCAGGAGCGCCGGGCAAGCACACCATCCAGGGCTACATGCTCGTGCGCGACTTGATGGGCAATGTGCTGCGTCGCGACTTCAAGCAGGACTACATGGTCATTGGCGGTCCGAAGCCGGAAAACTACATTTCGCCCGACGGAATGCAGCAGATACCGCCCTTCGACGGAATGGCGACGATTGCTGCCGACTTGATGAACGTGCTCTATGCGGGCTTCGACAACCCCATCACCATCTCCATCCCCAACACCTCGCAGAGCGACGTGCAGGCGACGATGACAGGTGGTACGCTGACGGTCCGTGGTGGCGGCCACTTCATCGCACGACCCACCACGCCCGACAATCCCGTCACGCTCCGCGTCTCTGCCAAGGGCCGACTGGTTGGCGAGTATAAGTTTAGGGTGCGCAAACTGCCCGATCCAGCTCCCTACATTGCCATGGGCGCTGACCGCTTCAAGGGAGGCAGTTTCTCCAAGGCCAACCTGATGGCAGCCTCGGGCATTCATGCAGCCATCGACGACGGACTGCTCGACATCCCGTTCCAGGTGACGAGTTTCCAGACAATCTTCTTCGACAACATGGGCAATGCCGTTCCCTTGTCCTCCAACGGATCGCATTTTACGGCCCAGCAGAAGGAGCAGTTCCGCCACTTGAGCCGCAACCGTCGCTTCTACATCACTAACGTGGTAGTCCACGGTCCTGATGGCACCACTCGCAGCCTGGGTGGAGGCAACGCCATGCAGGTGATCGTGAGGTAGCGAATGATATTACATCTCGAACAGAATAGACAATACTTAGAATAGGAAATATACGATGAAACGGATATTCTTCATCCTTTGCATGACTCTCTCGGTGGTCTCGGTCGTAGCCCAGCCCGCCAAGCGAAGAGTCGAACAGCAGAAACAACAGACGCAGACGGGAGCCAACGCGCTCACCACGCGCGCCCTCATCTCTTTCCCCACCGTGCAGGAGATGCCTGAGGACGTCGTGTGGCGCCGCGACCTTTACCGCGAGGTGAAGTTGACGGACGACGCCAATGCTGGTCTCTATTATCCGACGGAGCCCATTGGCAGCCAGATGAACCTCTTCACCTACATCTTCAAACTGATGCTCCACCGTGACATCTACTGCTACGAGTATAGGCTGGACGGCAACGAGCTCTTCACCGACTCGGCCCGTATCAAGCCGATCCAATTTCTCGACAACTACAAGATCTACTACGAACGACGCGGCAAGGGCATTTACCTCGACAATAGCGACATTCCCTCGGGCGAGGTGAAGGGCTACTACCTCAAGGAGAGCGCCTACTACGACCAAGGCACGTCCACGTTCCGTCGCAAAGTCATCGCCCTCTGTCCGATACTCTATCGCGAGGACGATTTCGGCGACGGCGAGACGAAGTATCCTTTGTTCTGGGTGAAGTACGACGACCTGGCTCCCTATCTCTCGAAGCAGACGATGATGACCTCCAATCTCAACAATGCGGCGGTCATGAGCGTTGACGACTATTTTACGCGCAATATGTATGAGGGCAAGATCTACAAGACGACGAACATGCTTGGACGCACGCTCGCGCAGTATTGTCCTACCGATTCGGCCATGAGCGCGGAGCAAAAGAAGATCGAGAAGGAACTCCAGGACTTCGAGAAGAATATCTTCGGCAACCCGGAGAAGCGCGACAGTCTGGATAGCGTACAGACCGCACAGGAGAAGGTCGGCAGAAAGCCGAAGCGTAGTGCCCGCACGCGCCGTTCTGGCGACAAGGAGCCTTCTGTCAAGCGCAGCCGCAGACCTTCGGGCGGTAGTGGCTCGGGCAGTGCCGCACGCGTCTCCGTGCGCCGCCAGCGCCATTGATGAGAGAGTGTGTGGGTCCTTTGGCGTGTAAACGCCAAAGGACCTGATGGTTATATTTTTTTCTAACAATTTAAAACAGAAACCGTATGAAAAAGTTTTTTACTACTTTATTGGTTGCCGTTGGCCTGATGAGTGCCACCACGGCGAGTGCTCAGGTGCAGTTTGGTGTCAAAGCTGGTGTCAACGTGACGAACATGTCGCTCGACAAGGAGGTTCTCGACGCTTCCAACCGTGTTGGCTTCTTCGTCGGTCCGACCGTGAAGTTCACCCTGCCCGTTGTCGGCCTCGGTATTGATGCTTCCGCCCTCTATGACCAGCGCGAGGCTAAGGTCAGCGTGGATGGAGTGCAGGATGTTGTTGATACGGAGCAGACGCTCAAGCAGCGCCAGATTGCCATCCCCATCAACCTTCGCTACGGCATTGGACTGGGCTCTACGGCCAGCATCTTCCTCTTCGCAGGTCCGCAGTTTGGCTTCAACGTTGGCGACAAGGAGCAGAGCCTCTGGAATGATGCAGCCGAGTGGAAGTTGAAGACTTCCAACTTCAGCGTCAACGTGGGTCTTGGCGCCATGGTGCTCAACCACCTGCAGGTCACGGCCAACTACAACATTGCTTGTGGCAGCACGGGTGACATCCGCGCCAATAGCATTGTCGGCAATGTTCTTGACTTAAGCAAGTATGCTACCAAGGGCAAGAACAACTCTTGGCAGATTGGTGTGGCCTATTTCTTCTAAAGCGTAATTAGGCCAGAATAAACTGTTCTGATAGTAGGGTCGTGGCGTTTTCTGAAAAAGCTCAGAAGTTGCCACGGCCTTTTTTGTGCTTCATCTGGAAAATGGAGTGATAGGCTTGTTTGTGTTGTTTCCTATACGACTTGCTGATTTGGAAAAACAACTTGAACAACTTTTACAACAAGTAACAACGCTTCGCGGGGACATCGCCTCTTCGAGGCCCATGCAAACCAAGGGTCGCTTGTATGGAAACAACAAAATACAACGCTTCGCCTTGGGTACATTTATATTATACATTATCCGGCAAAGGTAGCTTCTTTGGATGAGTCAACAATAAAAAAGAATTGCATTTTTTTTGTATTGTCTTCGATTTGCATTATCTTTCGATAAGCTAAGCTGCATCTCAACAATAAAAAAGAATTGCATTTTTTTTGTATTGTCTTCGATTTGCATTATCTTTGCATTCGAATAAGAGAGCGAATTGAGAATCCCCCCTGGCAAGAAGCCTGTGACGAGGGTAGTGCAGCGGATGGAATGAACCAATCAATTATCAACAACCAAACGAATCTCATGGCGACAACGATACTTCTTCTTGAGCTCGCAGTCGTGCTGGCGATGATTTTTATTGGCGCACGGATGGGAGGAATCGGATTGGGTATTTTCGGTATGCTCGGCGTCTTTGTGCTGGTCTATGGCTTCGGACTGAAGCCAGGCAGCGCACCTATTGATGTGATGATGATCATCCTTGCCGTAGTGACTGCCGCTGCGGCCCTACAGGCTGCGGGCGGACTGGAATATCTCGTCGGACAAGCGGCGATCTTCCTGCGCAAGCATCCTCACCATATCACCTATTATGGTCCGCTCTGCACCTGGCTTTTTTGCTTGGTGGCGGGTACGGCCCACACTTGCTATTCGCTGCTGCCCATCATCAGCGAGATAGCCCAGGCCAATAAGATTCGGCCCGAGCGTCCTTTGAGTTTGGCTGTCATTTCGGCCTCGCTGGGCATTACGGGTTCCCCTGTCTCTGCAGCCACGGCAGCCATCATCTCCCAGGACCTCTTGGGCGGCGCGGGAGTGGAGCTGGGTACGATCCTTATGGTCTGTGTACCCGCCTCGCTGGTGGCCATCCTTGTGGCCGCCTTCATCCAAAACCGTGTTGGCAAGGCGTTGGAGGACGATCCGGATTATCAGCGCCGCGTCAGAGAGGGGCTGATCTGTCCTGAGAAGGATACGGAGAGCTTGCGACAAGCCGAGACGATGGCGCGCCCCGAGGCCAAATACTCCGTCTGGGTTTTCCTCTTCGGTGTGGCTTTGGTCGTGTTGTTCGGTTTCCAACCGCAGTTGCGCCCCGAGGGAGTCACGATGTCCGAGACCATCGAGATGATCATGATGGCCGACGTGATCCTCATCATGCTGGTGGGCAAGGTCAAGGTGGGCGACGTGACGAAGGGCAGTGTGTTTTCCGCAGGCATCAATGCCGTCATTGCCATTTTCGGAATCGCATGGATGGGCAGCACTTTCTATACGGGCAACGCCGAGGCCATCAACCAGTCTTTGTCCGGGATGGTAGCCGAAGCACCGTTCACGTTTGCCGTGGCCTTGTTTGTGATGAGCGTCATGCTCTTCTCCCAGGCCGCCACCGTCACCACCCTCTATCCCTTGGGCCTTGCCCTGGGCATCAGTCCGCTGCTTTTGGTGGCCATGTTTCCCGCCGTCAATGGCTATTTCTTCCTCCCCAACTATCCTACGGAGGTAGCTGCCATCAACTTCGACCGTACGGGGACCACGCGCGTGGGACGCTGGGTCATCAACCATTCGTTTCAACTGCCAGGCTTCGTCACCACGTTTATGGCTATCGGCGTGGGCTATCTCATCACGCTTTTCCTCTGAGCCCTCTCTAATGGCAGGAGGACCAGCCAGCAGAACAGCACTAAAGATGAACAACTCTAAAGCAGAAACGGCTCTAAGCAGGACGGCCCTAACGACCGAACGGCAGAACGGCAGAACGGATCTAACGGGAAAATGGCTCTGTCAGCAGACGGAAAGTTGGCGCGATATGTGGCAAGAGCACGACCATAAAGGGCGACCATACGGACAACAAAAAATAAGAGAGAAAAAACAGATAGAATAATATCAATACAATCATATCGACATGAAGAAAATCTTTGTAACAGCCGCCGCGCTGACCCTCACCTTGGGAGCAAGCGCACAGGGCAACAACACAGGTATGGGCGGCGACCATGAGGGATGCACCAGCCTGGCTGAGCGCGTGTTGAAGTTGGAGAAGAAAAACGACGCCTTCAACGTTTACATCAACTACGCGGCCAGTTTTCAGGAGACGGACAACGGCACGGAGTGGGGTTCGGCCTTCAAGAACCGCCAGGCGCGCCTGGAGTTTATGGGCCATCTGACGGACAAGATCTCCTACCGCTTCCGCCATCGTCTGAACAGTGGCAACAATGCGCAGTCGGAAGACAATTTCGCTGCTGCTACGGACGTGCTCTGGGTGGGCTACCAGTTCAACGAGAAGTTTGGAGCCCATGCGGGTAAGGTGTGTCAGTACTGGGGAGGATTCGAGTATGACGAGAACCCCATGTATATCTATCAGTTTAGCGACATGGGCAACAATATCGACATCTTCAAGGCGGGTGTGAATGTGTCCTATCGTCCCGTGGCCAGCCAGGAGCTCACCCTCAGCATCACCGACGCTTATAGCAACAAGTTTGCTGAGGAGTATGGCGAAGGAGCCTACTCCTTGGAGGCCGACGGAACGAAGCGCCTCCTGGAGGCTTCCAACCATCCGCTGACCTATATCTTCGGCTGGAACGGCAATTTCTTCGGCGACAAGCTCCAGACGCGCTGGTCTTGGGGTATTCAGACCGAGGCCAAGCATAAGTATAGCCGGATGCTCTTCCTCGGACAGAAACTCAACCTGCCACGCGTGCAGTGGTATTTCGACTACATGGGCGCCTTCGAGGGCCTCGACCGTCTGCGCATTGCAAGCCGCGAGGGAGCAGCGCTGCTGGCGGATGCAGACAATCCCGATGCAGGCCCAGGCTATTTCAGCGACGTCCACTACCATTCGTTCGTCACGAAGCTCAACTGGCAGTTTGTGCCGCAGTGGAACCTGATGGTCAAGGGAATGTACGAAATGGCCAGCGTGGACAATGTCGCTGCTATGAAGGACTTCCGCAAGAGCTATGGCTACCTGGCCAGCGTGGAGTATTTCCCCGTCAAGGGCGAGGACTTCCGCGTCTTCCTGGCCTACACGGGTCGCAAGTTTGATTATAGCAAGGAGTGCGGGCTGCAGGACTACAATACCAACCGCATTGAGCTCGGCCTCATGTACCGCCTCAAAATGTTCTAAATCACTGCCTCTTAGGGTAGAAAGCAAGAAAATATGAGAAATCCGCAGTCTTTGTCTATGAGGCTGCGGATTTTTTTCTTTTTTTTGGAGGGGGCTTCCTAAGGGTAAATGCTTGCTGAGGAGGAAAAACAACCAATACAACATTTACAAGAAAATACAACGCTTCGCGGGGACAAGACGCTACGCGTCAAACAAGCCTTCTGCATGGTAAACAACAAGATACAACAGCTTCGCGTGGAGATGTGCAGAACCGAATATCCTGCTGAGGAGGAAAAACAACCAATACAACATTTACAAGAAAATACAACGCTTCGCGGGGATATGGAGTTATTTCCTGATTTCGAAATGCTGGTAGTCCTTCACGGTCCGCCAGTTGCCGCCCCACACAAATCCGCGGGCGGTGAAGAGGCGATAGCAGAGGTCTCCCTTGGCGATCTTGTAGGGGAATTTGGCTTCGCGCTGCAGGTATTTCCGCCCTTGGCGCGGCTCCACCACTACTTTGCCGCCTACCGTCCGCCGACACGGGTTGTAGAGCGGGTTGATGTCCACGGCCAGTCCTCGGGCGTGGGCCGAGAGTTTGGTGCTTCCCGTCGTGATGCGGTAGTTGAACGCCGAGGAGTTGTTGGCCGCCATCGATCGCTCGTCGTCTGCGCCGTAGTCGTCGATGAGGCGCATCCGCTCGATGGGGTAGTGGGCGTCGTAGAGCTTGCGCAGGATCTCCAGGACGTCGTTGGCAATGGCGCGGTTGACTACCATCTCGCCGACGATGCTCCTGCCCTGCGCGTCTTTGTGGAGACAGAGCAGGTAGCGCAGTTCCTCTCTCGCCACACGGCAACCCTCCTTGTAGGACCGCCCCCGCATCCTTTCAAACACCGAGTCGCTGATCTTGGAAACCGAGAAAAAACGGCCCACACCCCTTCGGGCCACAACCTCTTCGCCGACGATGTCGCCTGGGCGAAAGGTAGCTCCAGTCTGCGCCGCCATCTTGCCTGGCTGGCTCTGTGGTGGGACAACGCCCCCGACTCCCATGGGCAGCAAAATCAGGCCCACGGGCAGCAGGAGGAAGCCCACGAGGGCGAGGCGAGGGAGCGGGCGGATCGCCTTCGTAGAACGGAGTGCTTTCGTAGAATGGAGCACCTTCATAGCATGGAGCACCTTCATAGAGCGGGCGAGGCGGGCGATTCGCATGGAAACCATCAGGTGAGCGATTCGAGATGCTTCTTGATGTCCTTGAGTTCGTCGCGCACGTTGATGAGGCTTTCCAGCACCTGCTGCGTGCGTTCCGATCCGTCGCGGTTCTGCTGGAGCATCTTCTTGGCTGCGGCGATCTTGAATCCCCTTACCTTCACTAAATTGTAGATAAGGCGCACCTGCTCTATGTCCTTCTTCGTGTATTGTCTGACGCGGTTTTGGTTGGTTTTCGGTTTCAGACTGGGGAAAACCGTTTCCCAATAGCGCAGCAGGCTCTCCGCGACGTTCATCATCTGAGCCACCTCTTTGATGGAGTAGTAGAGCTTATTGGGGCGCTCTGCATTGATCTGTTCCATGTTTTTTCCTTCTTTAATTCAATCGGTTTCCTTTGGATTTGCAAAAATACTCAAAAGTCATTACCTTTGCAACTGTTTAGGATGAATTTTAGGAATTAAAAACATAAGACGATGATGACAGCAAATGAAATCCGCGACTCGTTCAAGAAATATTTCGAGTCGAAAGGTCACGCCATAGTGCCCTCAGCCCCTATGGTCATCAAGGACGACCCCACGCTGATGTTTACCAACGCGGGCATGAATCAGTGGAAGGACATCATACTTGGCACGAAGGATCCGGAGCCGCGCCGCCGCGCCGACTCGCAGAAGTGTCTTCGCGTGAGCGGCAAGCACAACGACCTGGACGTGGTCGGCCACGACACCTACCATCACACGATGTTTGAGATGCTGGGCAACTGGTCTTTTGGCGACTACTTCAAGCAGGGCGCCATCGACGCGGCCTGGGAGTATCTCGTTGGTATTCTCCACCTCAACCCCGAGGACCTCTACGTCACGGTCTTCGAGGGCGACGAGAAGGAAGGTCTGGCCCGCGACGAAGAGGCGGCCAAGTTCTGGCGGAAGCACGTGCCCGAGGACCATATCATCAACGGCAACAAGCACGACAACTTCTGGGAGATGGGCGACACGGGCCCCTGCGGTCCCTGCTCTGAGATCCATATCGACAATCGCCCCGACGAGCTGAAGGCGCTGACGCCCGGCCGCGAACTGGTCAACAAGGACAATCCCCAGGTCATCGAGATCTGGAACCTCGTTTTCATGCAGTACAACCGCCGCAGCGACGGGTCGCTGGAGAAGCTCGGCATGAACGTGATTGATACGGGTATGGGCTTCGAGCGCCTCGTCCGCATCCTCCAGGGCAAGCACTCCAACTACGATACCGACATCTTCCAGCCCATCATCAAGGAGATCGAGAACCTCTCGGGCCTGAAGTACGGATTCACCACGCCCAGCAGCACCGAGGATGAGGGCGCGACCGACCAGGAGAAGGTCGATATCGCCATGCGTGTGGTGGCCGACCATCTGCGCGCCGTGGCTTTCTCCATTGCCGACGGCCAGTTGCCGGGCAATGCCAAGGCTGGCTACGTCATCCGCCGCATCCTGCGCCGTGCCGTCCGCTACGCCTACACCTTCCTCGGTCAGAAAGAGGCCTTTATGTTCCGCCTCGTCAATGTCCTGATCCAGGAGATGGGCGCTGCCTATCCCGAGTTGCCAGCCCAGCGCGAGCTCATCGCCCGCGTGATCAAGGAGGAGGAGGACAGTTTCCTCCGCACCCTCGACAAGGGCATCAACCTCCTCAACGGCGAAATGGACGAGCTCAAGGCCCACGGCGAGAAGGAACTGCGTGGCGCCCAGGCTTTCCGCCTCTTCGACACCTATGGCTTCCCCCTCGACCTGACGGAGCTGATCTGCCGCGAAAACGGCTATACCGTCAACGAGCAGGAGTTTGACGAGGAGATGGCCAAGCAGAAGGCCCGCGCCCGCAATGCGGCCCAGGTGGAGAACGGCGACTGGGTCGTGCTGCGCGAGGGCGAACAGGAGTTTGTGGGCTACGACCACACGGAGTATCCATGCCACATCCTGCGCTACCGCGAGGTGAAGCAGAAGAAGTCCACCTTCTTCGAGGTCGTGCTCGACTATACGCCGTTCTATGGCGAGATGGGCGGCCAGGTCGGCGACCAGGGCAAGCTCGTCAGCAGCGACGAGACCGTGGTCGTGAGCGACACGAAGCGCGAGAACAACCAGAGCATCCACATCCTCAAGCGTATGCCGCAGGACCCCACGGAGGAGTTTACGGCCTGCGTCGATGTGCCGCTGCGCGAGGCTTCCGCCCGCAACCACACCGCCACCCACCTCTTGGACTACGCCTTGAAGCAGGTGCTCGGCGACCATGTGGAGCAGAAGGGATCCTACGTCAGCGCCGACACGCTGCGCTTCGACTTCTCCCACTTCCAGAAAGTCACTGACGAGGAGCTGCGCCGTGTGGAGCAGCTGGTCAACAGCCTTATCCGCCAGGATATCCAGCTCGACGAGCATCGCAACATGCCGATGGAGGAGGCCAAGAAATTGGGCGCCGTTGCCCTCTTCGGCGAGAAATATGGCGACCGCGTGCGTGTGGTCCGCTTCGGTCCCTCTTGCGAGTTCTGCGGCGGTATCCACGTGGCTGCCACGGGCCGCATCGGCTTCTTCAAGATCGTTGGCGAGAGCAGCGTGGCTGCTGGTGTGCGCCGCATCGAGGCCATGACGGGCGAGGTCTGCGAGAACGCCATCTATCTGCTCGAGGACACGCTCCGCGAGCTGAAGTCGCTCTTCAACAACGCCAAGGACCTCAAGGCCGTCGTCACGAAGTATATCGACGAGCACGACCACATGAAGAAAGAGATCGAGCAGTTCCGTGCCCAGGCCGTGGACCGCATGACCCAGGAGCTGGTCCGCAGGGCCGAGGAGGTCGATGGTCTGCGCGTCGTCAAGGCCGTCGTTCCCCTCGATCCCGCCGCAGCCAAGGACCTGGTCTTCAAGGTGCGCCAGGCCATTCCCGACAACCTGGTCTGCGTCGTCGGTTCCGTCCATGAGGACAAGCCGCTGCTGAGCGTGATGTTCTCCGACGATCTCGTGGCCAGCCATGAGCTCAACGCGGGCAAGATCATCCGCGAGGCGGCCAAGCTCATCAAGGGTGGTGGTGGCGGCCAGCCCCACTATGCCCAGGCTGGCGGCAAGGACCGTGATGGTCTCGCGGCAGCCGTCGACAAGGTGCTCGAGCTGGTGAGAAAGTAAGTCGGCCCTCGTTTTCCGCATTTTTTCTATAGCGTCAGCCCGGGGACAGTCCACGTCCTGGGGCTGACGCTTTCCTTTTCCTTTGGTTATCCGATATTTGGAGTGACGCACGGAGTTGAGTAATATAAAAATCATTGAAAACAACGCTTTTCAAGCAAAAATTCCTGCTGAGTAGGGGAAAACAACAAATACAACATTTACAACAAGTTACAACTTTTCACGCTTCGCGTGTTGCAATCCTGCTGCAAGGGAAACAACAAAATACAACAAGGGTTCCATGAATGGAACCTTCGCGGGGACAAATCCTGCTGAGTGGGGGAAAACAACAAATACAACATTTACAACAAGTTTACAACTTTGCACGCTTCGCGTGTGGCAATCCTGCTGCAGGGGAAACAACAAAATACAACAAGGGTTCCATGAATGGAACCTTCGCGGGGACATAACGCCAGGAGAAATCAACTGGAAATGTGTCCAAGGCGAAGCGTTGTGTTTTGTTGTTTCGCAACAACCAAGCCTTGATCTGCATGGGCCTCGAAGAGGCGATGTCCCCGCGAAGCGTTGTTCAAAGTTGTAAAAGTTGTTCAAGTTGTTTTCCCATTTCAGCAGGCCGTATTGGAAACGCAAGTGCCCTGTCGCTCCAAATATCGGATGCCCCCTTCCGCCCCCTTTTCCGCCCCTTTTTCCGCCTCGCGGGCCCTTGTCGGGTGATTGTCGGACGATTGTCGGAGAAAATAAGGATAACTTAACGCTCCATTGTCGGAAATGGAGAGAAAACATCGTACCTTTGCACCTTCATAGTAGGTAAAACAAAAAAGCGAAGCATTGAGAACCATCTATCTTCAAAAAGACTGCCCAGCCGACCTGGCCGCGAGCGTGGCCACCATCGGCTTCTTCGACGGCGTACACCGTGGGCATCAGTTTCTCATCTCCCATGTGGTTGAGACCGCGCGGGAGGAGGGCCGCCAGTCGATGATCATCACCTTCGACCAGCATCCCCGCGAGGTGCTCCATGCCGACTACCAGCCCCGCCTGCTCACCCCGCTGCAGGAGAAACTCTATCTCCTGGAGCGCACGGGCGTGGACGTGGTGGCCGTGCTCCATTTCGACGCGGCCCTGTCGCAGCTCTCCGCCCGCGACTTCATGCACGACCTGCTGCTGGAGCGGCTCCACGTGGCCAAACTCTTTATCGGCTACGACCACCGCTTCGGCCACAACCGCGCCGAGGGCTTCGCCGACTATGTGGCCTATGGCCGCGAGATGGGGATGGGGGTGGTGCAAAATCCCGTCTTCGAATTGGAGGGCGTCAACGTCAGTTCCACCGTCTGTCGGCGCCATGTGGCAGCGGGCGAGATGGAGGCGGCCTCGCGCTGCCTGGGCTATCCCTATAGGATGGGCGGACGCGTGGTGGCCGGATTCCAGGAGGGCCGCAAGCTCGGTTTCCCCACGGCCAACATCCAGCTCGCCGACCCGCGTCGTCTCGTGCCCGCCTCGGGCGTCTATGCGGTGAGGGTCAAGATCGGCGACGAGGCGACGTGGCGACTGGGCATGATGAACATCGGCACGCGCCCCACCTTTGGCGGCGAGAAGGTCTCGCTGGAGGTGCATATCTTCGACTTTGCGGGCGACCTCTATGGCTGTCAGGTCGAGGTGGCGTTTCTCCGCCGCGTCCGCGAGGAGCGCAAGTTTGCCTCGCCCGAGGAGCTGGCCGCCCAACTGGCCCGCGACAAGCAGACGATCCTCGATGCGTGTTGTTTATCATAATCGCTTACAGTAGTTATTTATCATAATCGCTTGTAGTTATTTATCATAATCGTTTAAGAAAAAATAAAGAAAAAAAATAGAACAACAGATGAAAGAGAATAGAAAGCCAGGAAGAATGGCGGTGGACCTCCTATTGATCTTCATCGTCTTTCTCGTCATTCAGATGGTGGTCAACGGACTTGTCACCCTCGTCTATGTGTATCTGAACCACGTCGATGCAGCCCAGTTGGCGCAGCAGGTGGCCAGCGGTCAGCAGGGGCAGTTTGTCGCCGCCACGTCGGTGCTCTCCAGCCTGCTCACGATCCTGGTCTATCCGCGCCTGCGGTGGACCCCCCTCGACCGCACCTACCTCCGCTCCCGCCCCTGGGCCACGCTCGTGTGGTGCGGCCTGCTCACGCTGGGCACGATCCTGCCCTTCGAGTGGGTCTATGAGCAACTGCAGATACAGATGGCCGACTCCCACCAGGCCCTCTTCGAGAGCGTCATGCACGAGCCCTGGGGCTATGTGGCCCTGGGCATCCTGGCGCCCGTGGCCGAGGAGTTTGTGTTTCGCGGCGGCCTCCTGCGCACGTTGCTCTCGATGATGCGCGTGCGCGGATGGGAGAGCGGACGCTACGTTGCCCCCACGGCGTCGAGCGCCTCCGTTGCGCCCACGAGATCCAGCGCCTCCGGGGAGCGTGCGGGCCGCGTCTGGGCCCCCTGGTTGGCCATCGCCTTTTCGGCCCTGCTCTTCGGCGTGGTCCACATGAACTGGGCGCAGGGCTTCCACGGCTTCATCATGGGCCTCCTGCTCGGCTGGCTCTACTACCGCACGGGCAGCATGATGCCGGGCATCATCGTCCACTGGGTCAACAACACGGTGGCCTACCTGATGTTCAAGCTCCTGCCCGGTATGGCCGACGGCCAGCTCATCGACTTCTTCCACGGTTCGGAGCGCCTGATGGTCGTGGGCCTGCTCTGCTCGCTCTCGATCCTCGTCCCGAGTCTTTTCCAAATCATCTTGCGAACAAAAAAATAGAATGGCCTTCGGCCCCCGGGCCAAGGTTTTTTCTCTGACACAGACAGAAATGTTTTTTCTCTGACACAGACAGAAACAGTTTCTTTCCCGACACAGACAGAACATGAACTACCAAGACAGCAAACAATACGAGATCATGGCCCCCGTGGGCAGCTACGAGTCGCTCGCCGCGGCCATCGAGGCGGGTGCCGACTCCGTCTATTTCGGCGTGGGCCGACTCAACATGCGGTCCCATTCGGCCAATCACTTCGACATTGGCGACCTGCGGCAGATCGTCGCCATCTGCACCGAGCACGGGATCAAGACCTACCTCACGGTCAACACGATCATCTACGACAACGACCTCGCCACGATGCGCGAGATACTCGATGCGGCGCGCGAGGCAGGCGTCTCGGCGATCATCGCCTCCGACGTGGCCGTGATGAGCTACTGCCGTCAGGTCGGCCTGGAGGTCCACCTCTCCACCCAGCTCAACATCTCCAACGTCGAGGCGCTGCGCTTCTACGCCCAGTTTGCCGACGTGGCCGTATTGGCGCGCGAGCTCAACATGGACCAGGTCAGCCACATCTACGAGGCCATCCATGGCCCCGAGCCCATCCTCGGTCCTGCGGGCCAGCCCGTCCGCATCGAGATGTTCTGCCATGGCGCGCTCTGCATGGCCGTCTCGGGCAAGTGCTACATGAGCCTGATGGCCCAGGACCGCAGTGCCAACCGCGGCGAGTGTGTGCAGATCTGCCGCCGCTCCTACCTGCTCACCGACCGCGAGACGGGCAACGCCATCGAGGCCGACCATGAGTATCTGATGAGCCCGAAGGACCTCAAGACCATCCGCTTCATCGACAAGATGATGAAGGCGGGCGTGCGCGTCTTCAAGATCGAGGGCCGCGCCCGCGGAGCGGAGTATGTGCTCAACGTGGTGCGCTGCTACAAGGAGGCGATACAGAGCGTGCTCGACGGCACCTACACCGAGGAGAAGAAGGACGCCTGGGATGAGCGCTTGGCGGCGGTCTTCAACCGCGGCTTCTGGGACGGCTACTACCAGGGACGCAAGATGGGCGAGTGGAACAAGCACTATGGTTCCATGGCCATGGAGCAGAAGGTCTTGGTGGGCAAGCTGACCAACTATTTCTCGCGTATCGGCGTGGCCGAGGCCGCCGTGGAGGCTTCCACCTTCAAGGTGGGCGACAAGCTCCTCATCACGGGCAACACCACGGGCGCGATGTATGTGGAGGTGAAAGAGCTCCATGGCGACCATGGCGAGCCCATCACCGTGGCCGAGCAGGGCACGCGTGTGGCCTTCTCCGTGCCGGGCAAGGTGCGGCCCAACGACAAGCTCTTCCGCATCGACCGCCGCGTGGTGGAATAATCCGCGCTGGGGGAGGGTAGTCTCCCACTTTTGCCTAGAATATATAGGACACAGTATATATAGGACACAGTATATATAGGACACAGAATATATAGGAATAGAATATATAGGAAATATAGAAAAAACGTAAGGCAATGAATACGATCAACGAATTGCAAGACGAGGTCATCGAGGAGTTCAACGAGTTTACCGACTGGATGGACAAGTATCAGATGCTAATCGACCTGGGCAACGACCTCGAGCCGCTGGACGAGAAGCACAAGAACGAGCAAAACCTCATCGAGGGTTGTCAGAGCCGCGTGTGGTTGCAATGCGACTACGCCGATGGCCGCCTCGTCTTCACCGCCGATAGCGACGCGCTCATCACCAAGGGCATCATCGCGCTGCTCATCCGCGTGCTCAGCGGCCATACGCCGCAGGAGATCCTCGATGCCGACCTCTATTTCATCGAGAAGATCGGTCTGCGCCAGCACCTCTCGCCGACGCGCTCCAACGGTCTTCTCTCGATGGTGAAGCAGATCAAGAGCTACGCCATCGCCTACAAAGCCAAGGAGGAGATGGGCTGATGCGCAAACTCACCACTCCCGAGATGCATCGCCTCACGATCGAGGAGTTTCGCGAGGCCGAGAAGTTGCCGCTGGTCGTCGTTCTCGACGACGTGCGGTCGATGTACAACGTGGGCAGCGTCTTCCGCACCTGCGATGCTTTCCGTATCGAGGAGCTGTGGCTCTGTGGCATCACGGGCACGCCGCCCCACACCGAGATCCACAAGACGGCCCTTGGAGCCGAGGACAGTGTGGCGTGGCGCCATTGCGCCACTGCCCTGGAGGCCGTGCGCTCGCTGCAGCAGCGGGGCTTCCGCGTCTATGCCATAGAGCAGGCCGAGGGGTCCACGAAGCTCCAAAACCTGCCGCGTCAGACCGTCCCCACGGCCGTCGTCTTCGGCAACGAGGTGAAGGGCGTCCACCAGGAGGTGGTCGATGCGTGCGACGGTTGCCTCGAAATACCGCAGTTTGGCACGAAACACTCCCTCAACGTCAGCGTCACGGCGGGCATGGTGATATGGGAGCTGGCGCGCCAGGCCATTGCTCCCGAGGCGGAGGCAGAAGTGGGGGAGTCCTTAACGTAACATGTAACATGTAACAATGGTGGCGTGTGCCCCAAACACACGCGCTTGTCCTGCAAAGACAGGCGACAATCAAAGCAACGAGTACAACGTATGACAACGAGCGATTGTAGTGTACTTTGCGTACACTCCTCTTGTTGATGCAATCAGGATATGAAACAAGGCGGTCGTCGGTCAGTATTCCGACAACCGCCTCATCATGAATTTACTTGTTCGTTCAAATCGCTTTCAATGAAAACGCATATTTGAAATCGATGAATGAGTGAGTTCCTTGATTGTCTATCCATGCCGGTTCCTCATGGCTCTTGTTTGATATGGATACAGAATTGTCATTCTTGAACGTATCATAAACCGTTTCAAGTATTGACAACTGTTCGTTGGAGAAACTTGAAATGTCGCATGGCATATCCGACACAAGTTTGTTGCCCACATTCCCGTTCTTACCCTCCACTTCAATCAGGTTGATGTCATCTATCAGACTATACACCCTGTCCCATCTGTTGGGCACCGGACCGTATTGGATGGCTTTGAACGACAATCCCGTCATGGCTTGTCCGTTTTCCCGATAAGACAGAAAATCCGTATAAAACAAGATTTTGTTCATTTGGGTGACAAACACGCCGTTGAATTTTTCGATGAAGAACAAAAGGACGTTCTTCAACTTGCTTATGGATAACATGGCATAGCCATTATATCGGCTGCGTATATTGTCGCCGAAAACGAGCTTGTGTATCAAACCGTCCATGGAAGACCGGTCTTCGCACTCTTCCAAACGTGTTTTTATCTTCATGTATTCATCGTCAGACAATACGTTTTTGGCCGCATCCACAAATGTCTCAAATGTCTTTGGAGACTGGATGGCTTTCAATACTCGTCCGTTGGCCACATTGGGAATTTCTCCATTCTCGTACAAACGGTACTGGTTATCGCCAAAACCCAAAATCCTTGACATCTTCAATGCCGACAACATATAGCGGCTGCGTATTTCCTTTATCTCGTCGGGATAAGGAATGCCATGGGCAGTACGATAACTATTGTATATCTGCGAAGTATTGAACGTATCCACCTGCGTGGTCGTGAATGTCTCCTGCGTATCGACACATTGATAACACAGGTGGGTGTACTCGTATTCCTCTTTTCTGAAAACAGCCTTTCGAGTCTCTGTGACAAGGACTGCTTCGCCTCCTGTAAATGGACTTTTCATGACTTACTTGAATTTATATGTGATACGATATTCTGCTATGTGAAAAGAGATACAAATGGCACTTGAATTACTGATGCCCATTGAAATCTTTATATATATGTCACGTCCGCTAACCTCTTTTCCGAATACCCACATTTCTCCTTTTTTATTTAAGGTGTCCTCTATCGGTCCTTCCACGTAGTCTTCGGAGTCAAGGTTCATGATGACATCTTCCCGGTATTTAGGCGTTATCTCCAGTTCCAAAAGAGTCTGCATATTCTTGCCCCTGTCGTCACGAAAGACAATGCCGAATACCTTTACCTTTTGAATGAATTTGGCGAGAAACAATTCTACTTCTTCCTTTGTAGCCATAATCTCCTGTTGTTTTGCGTGCAAAGTTAATGCTTTTGTCTGAATATGGCAAGAAAAAGCCAATAAATTCAACTTTATCGTTGAATGAGGCAAGCCAAAATGTTTCGATAAGGAGAATATCGGCCATACAAAGCTATGTTATAAAGTCCTATTTATTAGACAATTCTAAAATAGCGGCTTTTATAGTGACGAAGTCAGGAGGCAACAACATGACACAAATCTTTGGGTAAGCCATGAGCAGAACTGAGCTTGCTCAAGTTCTGCTCATGGCGAGTTGATACTTGCACCACTTCGTGGGTCGCTCGAGATCTCGGACGAACCACCACTTGGTTAGTGCTTCACGAGGTGACCGATCACCTGCTGGCGGTTGCGCCCCGCGCCCCGATAGCCGACGTGTATCCACTGGGCCTGGCCCTTGGAGGCAGTCTCCCAGATGAGCTGGTCAAACGGGAGGTTGTCCATCATCCAGGCAAACCACTGGCGGCCCGTCTTGACATCGGGGACAAAGATGTCGACAGCGCAGCCGCGCGTGTGGTCCGAGGTCTTCACGCCCCCGACGGCGGCGTTGAGCTTCGCCGAGCGGTAGCCGCTGTTGATGCGGACGGCGTGGCCGAGATGGGCCCGCAGCGGCTCCAGGACGTGGAGGCAGAGCTGCTGGAGGTTGCAGATGGCCGGGAGGGGCGGCGTGTTGTCTATGCGCCGCGTGACGGCGACGAGGGAGGTGGTAAACTCCGCGAGGCGGAAGTGTTCTGACAGTATAAGTGACATGGTTTTGTTCTCCTTTGATGTTTTGTATTTGATGATCGTTTTGATGATCGTTGTTTTGATGTTTTTGATGATCGTTGTTTTGATGATCGTTTTGATGATTTGGCAGAGCCCGAGGCAGCAGAAGTGCGAAGTGGGAATCTCCTTAACGTAACATGTAACATGTAACAATGTAACGATGGGGTGGCGATGCTGGCGATTGCTGGCGATTGCTGGTGATGGCTGGCGATGGGTGACTACACGTCCCCATAGTGAGATTTTTTGTAAACCCCTCTTTCGATCCTCTCGACCATTCCTTGCTGCTCCCATCGGCTGAGCATGGTGCGCACGCTGCCATTCGAGATATCGCCGCCCCTGATGCCGACGGAGACTCCATAGGCCTCCTCGGTGGTAAATCTGTCGGCCAGTTCCTCATAGATGGAGTCGTTCTTGCTCTTGCGGGAGCGTGCCTTCCCCGACGAGACATAGGAGCCCGATCGAAATGCCGTCTCGATGCGCTCGCGAAAGAAGAGCATGGCGTTGTCGATCATGTAGTCGGCCAGCACGTCGAAGGCGGCGAGCATCTGCGGCGTCTGCTGGCGCTGCAGCATGGTCTTCCACAGGTCGGGCTCGGCCTTCAGCCGCGTCTCCGCTCCCTGCTCTCCGTAGCTTTGGATCATCTGCTCCGCCACACGACAGAGCATCAGGCAGGTCATCATGCGCATGGCCGTGGGGCAGGTGCGGAAGCGCTGGCGCGCCTTGGTCTTGTCGTAGCTTTTGAGCGTCTCGATGCGGATGCGCTCCAGCCAGTCGCGGCCCTTCTTCTCCAGTTTGGGCAGGTCAACGTCGCCACTCATCAGGGGCAACAGATGGGCCACCTGCTGGATCTTCATTTGTTGGTGCTCGGTGAGCAAGAAGAGGCTCTCCGAGAGCGGCGAGAAGGTGTTGTCGGGCGTGCGTGCCAGAGCCACACGGCTCTGAAATCCGTCCGTGTAGTTGGTGATGACGCGGTAGAGCGCGTCGGGCGTGCCACACATCACGACGTTCCACAGCAGTTTGTCGATATGCACGTTGACGGCCTCTGCCGACTTTGCCTCGCGGTCGTAGGGCGTGCCGTCGTAGGCCTGTCGCAGCATGACGGAGAAGTCGCTCATCGCCGTGCGCCATTTCTGCGCCACGGTGTCGGCCTCGGGCGTGAAGGAGAAGGCGTGCTTGCCCTGGGTGTTGGCCAGACGGTCGGCCAGGTTGGCCACGGTGGTGTTGAGCGTCAGGCAGCGCACGGGATACTTCGGGTCCTCGGGCTGCTCCTTCTTGTTCTTGGCCGCCCGCTTGCGTGCGCGCCATTCCTCCTCCGCCTCCAAGTAGCCCTTGTCCACCATTTTCACCTCCGCGAGCCAGGCCGCCACGATGGGGTCGAGACTGCCCTTGCCCGAGGCGAAGTCGCCGGCGATGTAGCTGATGAGGTTGAGCTGCGAGGGCTTGCCGTGGATCAATACGCGCACGCCCGTGGCGAGCATGCCGATGGCCGGCGTGATGGCGAAGATGGCGGGCATGGCGAGATGCGGGCCCACGGCGCTGATGCTCTCCCTCACGCCCTGCGGCATCTTGGGCAGCGCGTCGTAGTATTGGAGGTCGTCCTGCGTGGTGGTCTCCTCGTCGTCCTCCTCCCTGGGCTCGGCCCTCATGTCCTGGCGCACGGCCGTCAGCACGTCCTTCAGCCGCCGTGGCATCTGCGTCATCTTCTCGCCCAGGGCCGACCGGATGCAGGCCATTTTCTCCGCCTCGGGGAATCCGTCGTAGCAGGGGATGATGCGGTCCAGCAGCTGCGGGTCGGAGTCGCAGATGTGGCGCAGGTTGACGGCCAGCTCAAAGGTGAGCGTGTTGCGGTTGGAGCGTATGGGGTGCTCGCCCTCGTTGTAGAAGGCCCACCACTTCTCGATGATGCGGTCGTAGGGAATGCCCTTGTAGCACAAAGGCTTCTCCTCTGAGGCCGTCTTCTCGCCCTTCTCGTCTTTCTGCTCCTTGGCGTCCTCGCCCGCCTCCAGCGGATGGTTGGCTGGGCGGAAGGCTGCTGTGGTCTCTGAGGCCGTGGCAGCCGCTGGCTGGGCCTGGTCTGCCTCCGTCTCGGAAGTAGCCTCCGAGGCCGTGGAAGAAGCTTCTTTGTTCGTGAAAGTAGTCTCTGAGGCCGCGAAAGTAGCCTCCCCGTTCGTGAAAGTAGTCTTTGAGCCCGTGAAAGTAGCCTCTGAGCCCGCGAACGACTCACACTCCCCGTTGTCGAAGAGGTCCTCGTGAAGATAGAGCAGGTCCTCGGACGTGGTGGCGAAAAATACGCGGGTGATGTCCTTCGCGCCAGCGTCATACTCCACGCCGAGCAGGTCGGAGGCCCAGCGCAGGTTGGCCTCCTGGTCCATCTCGGGATGGCGGCGGAAGACGAGATGGAGTCCGCCTCCGCGCGCGCTGCGCTCCAGCATGAGCAGGCCCAGCTCGTCCTTCTTGTCGATGGCCGTGGCGGCCACCAGCTCCACCTCGTCGGCGCTCAGGTGGTCGATGTCCATGCCGACCGACTTGCTCAGTCGTTTCGCCCCCTTGAGGCCACCGTCCTCCGTGGGCAGGCAGGAGTAGTTGAACTGCACCAGCTTGCGTTTCGCTGCCGATACGTCGGTCTCGGGCTGCGGATGGCGGATCGCCTCCATCAGGCGCGCCTGCGTCTGGCTGTCGCGATAGCGGCGGTAGGCCTCCTCGGTCTCCACGGCCTCCATCATCTTGTGGCCCTGCTGGTAATATATCAAGTGTACACTCATGATAGTTTCCTCCTTTCTTTTATTTCGTCAGTTGATCATTGAGCAGGGCGTCGATGGCGTCCTGCGCCTCGTCCATGATGGCCTGGGCGATGATCACGTTCTCCGTGCGGAAAAACTTCAACGTCAGTTGCACTGCGTCGTCCTGCGTCCTGCTGATGCGTCCGTGGGCGAGTTTGCGAATGAGCACGCTGCGGCTCTTCACCTTGGGCCGCACGACGAAGTCGAACGTCCCGTCGCTCATCTGCTGCCCTACGCCCGCCTTGCGAAAGCTCTCCACGGCCTGCGGCACGGGCGCGTCGGGCGAAAAAAGAAAATACTTGCGGTCGTCGTAGTAAGCCTGTCCGCCGATCTGTACGTGCTGGCAATGGTCGCCATGGTTCTGATTGCTGTTGATGTTTTTATTATTCTTATTCATAATTGTATCTTTTTTGTTTCATCCTGGGGACGGAGGGACACTGAAGGTGGATCGACAACGTTGTATCGTGTTGTTTCGATGCAGCCTGCTGAGTAGTGAAAACAACTAAAACAACTTTTACAACAAGTAACAACGCTTCGCGAGGACAAAATTCCTCGATACTGCCTGCTGAGTAGGGAAAACAACTAAAACAACTTTTACAACAAATAACAACGCTTCGCGAGGACAAAACACGCTGCGCGTGTATACAATCCTTCTGCAAGGTAAACAACCAAAAACAACTCTTTCGATAAGCCATGAGCAGAGCTGAGCTTGCTCAAGTTATGCCATGGCGAGAAAGAGTGCCATGAAATGGAACAGCTTCGCCAGGACCATGTTGCAACTGCTTCTCCTGCAAAGGTAACTTGGTTGTAAAATCTTGTATAGGTTGTATTTGTTGTTTTCTTTTTATTCCCCTGATTCCTCCATGTTTTCGGATGATTCTTTTTTTGTGCGAGAAGAGACGTGGATTGTTGCGCGCTTTACCATGGAATATCCTCCTCGTACTCAACTCAGATTTTTACTTTTCCTGTTCACTAAATTGGCCCTTGGGCCAATCCTATTAATGATGATTAATGTCTCGATTAACGATGATTAATGTTAAAAATAAATCACCGATTCAACCGATGGATGTCTGCCACGAGGATGTCCTGATAGCAGCGGCCCTCATACTCGTTGACCGTGAAGCGGAGGCTGACGGCTACCAGTTCGTCCCGGGAGAAGCGGCAGGTGGCCGCATTGCCCAGCATCGTGCAGGCGTACTGGTCGGCGTACTTCCCGCCGAGCTCTTGCAGCAGGATGTTGCACTTCTTCACCTGTCCCGTCTCGCTCTTCTGACTCTGCACAGCGAAGGCCTCGCCCTGCTGCACTACTCGCATAATCTTTGCTTCCATAACGCTCTTCTTACTTTTCCTTTTTACTGCAACTCATACTGAGGCTAAACAAAAACCTCCAGACTGTGAAACTGAAATACATACTCATAACGCTCGTTTTACGTCGCGCCTTTTCGCGACCCTTTTGTTCTTGAACTGTTACTTTGCCAGCTGGCGGGCGCAGGAGGCGAGACGGCGCAATGAGGGCTATAAAAGACCAGCACCGTCAGCGGGCCTCGTTGGTCTCAACTGACGGTGCAAAGGTATGGGAATCTTTCGTGCCCGACGAATTTCTGAGGGTCGGGGGAAAGTTAGAGAAAGTTTTGGGGAAAGAAGTCCACTTTTTCACCCCTTTTTGGGCCCTTTGGAGAAAGTTTGGGGAAAGTTAGAGAAAGTTTGGGGAAAGTTTTAGCCCCTCCCTTTTCCTACACTGATAGCTTCTTGCGGAAGCGATGGGCTATCTCCCGATACGCCTGAAAGCGTCCATTGCCAGCAGGAGAGTCGTTCTCGTCCCATAGGCAGACGGGCTTTCTGAAGCTCAACACGTTGAGTTTCGCCAGGTCCTTGACGTCGAGATCGGGAGCCTCCTCGCCCATAATCTCGGACAGAAGATCGATAAACTCGCCGAGGCCGCCGACGACCCGCAGGTCGCGCAGCACGGCAAAGACGGCAAACCAGTGGCGCTTGTACTGGATATGCTCGCGGATCTGGCTCAGCGCGTAGGCGATGGCCCGCTCCGAGACCTGCGTTGGCGCGCTCTGCTTGGCCCTCTTCACCGCCCTGATACAGGTCGCAGGGTCGCCCAGCGGGTGCTCGTGGATGATCGTCTGCACCACGCCGAAGATGCGACACTCGTGCGCATCGTCGATGCGCATGGCCTGGTATTTGTCGTTGCCCGGCGTGAGCCACTTCGACCCGTCCTCGTCCTCGAAGTAGGTCTTGACGGTAGGGCCGCCGTCGTAGTGGGCCACGACGATCTCGCCCGAGCGCGCCACGTCCTGCGTCCTCACCAGCAGGCGGTCGCCCTCGTGGAGGTCGTAGTCGCGCATGCTGTCGCCCTGGACGACGACCAGCCAGCATTTGCCCGATACATACTCCATCGGAATCGATCCCGTCTCGTGGGGGTTGTCGCCGTACTCGTCGGGAACGCCCGCCCGCACGCAGCCGCACAGGGGCACCTCGACCATCTCCTTCACTTCCTCTGCTGTCCAGCCCTGCTGGCGCATGAGGTCCACAAATTCGTCTTTTTTCATGATGTTTTTTTTATTTGTTTTGCTTTTCATGACCTGGTATTCTATCGAATCCAAGTTAGAGTTGTTTCTGAGCGCAAAGGTACGGAGCTTTTTCGACATGACCAAAAGTTGTGCGTTATATTTTTTGTGTCTTTGCATAAGACAATACCCCACCAAAAAAAAGACGAGGGCAACCTCGGAAGGCATACCCTCGTCTATAGATATTGAATGTTTAGGATTGAACGACAATCCCTATTTTACACAAGACTTCTTTCTTACTTGCTCCAGTCGTCCTCTTCCTCTTCCTCATAGTCCTCATAGCGGCGAACGCCCATACGGCCGGGCCTGTACTCAGGGTTTGGATCGATACCTGGCGCGCTGCCACTCATCAGCGGCTGCTCCGATTCGATGACATACGACTGGGGCTTTACATAATTTTCTCTTTTCTCTTTCATATTGTTTTGTTATTTTACGATTATCTTACGTCCATTCTTGATATACACGCCCTTGGGCAGACCCTCGGTAGTGTTGCCTACCACTACACCCTGCAGGTTGTAGACCTTGCCCGATGCGTTGGCTGCCTCATCTACAAGATCCGTGATGCCAGTAGGCTCGTTCTCACCGATCACGCAGATCTTGGCTTTGCTGGCGCCACCGTTGGCAGGCACGATATAACTCATGGTAGCTTTGTCCTGGATGGTCATATAGTATAAGAACGGCGGGAGATAAGCTTCTGGGTGAGTATTATAGACAAAGCTGTTCTGCTTTGAGTTGAGATAATATCCCTTCTTGGCTATAAGGCAGGTATTCTCCATCACGGGATGGAAGGTATATTGCTCTGTCGTAGAACAGCTGTACTGTGGGGCCACACCCTTAATGCTCTTATAGTCAACCTCACCAAAGTAGAGCTTCTGCTCGCCCGTAGCCTTGGCCTTGATCAGACAGGGGAAGAAAGCCGCTATCTTGTCGCCAGCCTTCGCCATCTTGTATGAGATGATAGGACTGCCGTTGCCATTTTCCAACGCGATGGCGTAGAGCGTTACAAACTCGAAATCATTCAGCATTTTTTCGGTCAACGTAAAGTCGAAAGGCACGAAGAATGAGTTCCAGCCAGTGTTGGTATAGTTCTTGGTCAGCGTAGTGCTCACGCCCTTCACACCAGCCTCGGGCACCCATATCTTGTTGACCTCATCCATATCTATAGCTATGCTTTGGCCAGCCTGTGCTATTTCCTTGGTCTTGTAATCATAGACCACCAGTACGACATTGTCAAAATAGGCGACAGTGTAAGTGCCGTCAGCGTTGGGCGTAGTGGTATATCCTGAAGAACAGTACTTTGACACATCGCTGCTATACTTGCCGCCCTCGATGGCGAGAGCCACCGTCTTGCCTTCCGTAGGCTTGGCATCTATCAGCACAGCATCGCCCTCGGCGGTAATGGTACCACCCGTGATGGTAGCTGTCACGTTGCCATAAGGCTTGCAGAAGTTGAGAGCGGCCTTGTCCGGATCGCCTGTACCTTCTCCCCACTTACCTGTGTTGCCCTTACCCTTGCTGGTCATGATTCCACCTTTGACCACAAGATTACCTCTCTTCATGTCAATAGCACCACCCGCACCATATACTACAGCGCGGTTATCGATAGTGAGCGTGCCAGACTGCGGATGACTGATGGCATAGCTGCTTGTAGAGACCAGCGTGCCACCATTGATAGTGATGGTGGGGCTTTGGTACTCATCGTTGCTGCCGTTTATTGCATACCCTCCACTCTCTATCGTACCACCATTGATAATAACCTTACTGTCATAATATGCACCGATAACAAACTGATGATTGCCGGCAGAAACGGAGTTGATATGGCCGCTCTCCATCACAAACTCGCCCCCATTAATTACTTCTACCAATGGCTTGTCATAGATACCTTCCTGATACGGAGTCTCTGCATAGATCCTACCCGTGCTGTTCTCCTTGGAGTCCATGAGAGTAAGTTTGCCCGATGATACACAAATGTTTTTATGATCGGCATTTGCACCCTTGATAGAATAACCGTTCATATCAAGGACTATATTCTGCAACTTGCCTACCTCGAGCTCGTCGTCCGTAGTCAGGTCTACATCATTGATCAACGTCACCACGGTCTGTCCTGCTGTTGCATCATATACAGCGGCTTTCAGCGTGGCATACTCCGTGGATCCAATCTTCGCCACATTCTGCGCCACACTCAGCGTCGCGCTACTTACCGTCATCAGCAGCATGGCGAGAAATTTGTGTAATGTTAAGTTTCTCATTTGTTTAATTGTTTATGTGTTGGAATGTCTCCTCTGCATCCCGATTAGAGATTGATTTAGACAGTTAATATCAGCAAGCGAGGTCACTTAAGACCGAAGGAGACGATGAATACCCATCCCCCCATTGAACTTTATTTATACACCTCTCTCTCTTCCCTTAGGCCGCGGGAGTAAGGCATGAAGTCGCTGGGGCTGAGCACCATACCGACTTAGCAATCTACGCTTGTCATGAGCGCGATAGAGCGTTCTAATGAGCGCAAAATTAAGAAAAAAATTCATCAATGCGTTCTCCCCCCCCCGTTCACATAGTTTAACGCTACAGCCGCATATTTATCCTTTGTTAGCGCGGCAATCATCCCCAATAGGCGTAGCAAAGGGAGAGACGCGACCAGCATCATCACCCCTCACACACACGGCTATCTCTATGCATATCGAAATACTTTAAATATGGCAAATCGTGATTTGAACAGGCTGAAAGTTGTGCTGGCAGAGAAAAAACGGACTAACCGTTGGCTGGCTGCGTTAAAATCCATATTTGGCAAGCAGATTTTGAAGAAAATATTTGGAGGAATCAAATAAAAGCCGTATTTTTGCAGCACTAGAATCCGCCACGCTTCCCCTAGAACAGCGTACCAGGGCGGAACTTTTTGTTTATATGCGTATGGAATATATGTTGTAAAAGTTGTTTTGGTTGTTTTCCTTATCGCCCTTGACACTTGCGCTGCTCCATGCGTCACTCGAAATGTCGGATGGACCAAACTTTATATATTGTTTGCCAAGCTCTTTTTACTTGGTCATAAGTCAATCCCGATTGTGAATTGAGGGTTTGGCTTATCAGACGACTTCTCTCCTCTAACTGTAATTCCCGGTCTATCATGTCAGCGTAATATGCCAGTTGCTCTTGGGTTAAGAGACTCGCTAAATCATTAGCCAACCAATAGGCACCTGCAACATATTCATCAAAATCTTCCCAGTCATATACTTCTGGGTACACATTTCTTTCTAAGTTTGCCATAAAATAGTTGTCCAAAATGAACGACATGTCCTCGGCGTCCTTACTTGTGGTCAGATGCCTGTCCATCCAAGCGTTGAATTTCAACAGGAACAGACCATGTAAAGAAGCTATTTTTACCGTGAACCTGTCGTCTATGCTAACCTTTATAGCATCCGAAAGCACTTCGTCGAAACCTTTTACCGACATGGCAATCGTTTCTTCGGGTGGCCAATAGATGTTGTCGTCTTCCTTGGCAACATATCCGTATGGCACAATGTCTATCTCATAGTCGGCATGATAGAAGCGTTGGTGTTTTGTCTTGTCTTTCTTAAAACCATCCGCTATCAGACAATTCTTGATCTTGTCAAACTCCTGCCAATTAGGAACTGCTATCGCCAAGTCCAAGTCTCTTGTCTTTCTGCTTGACGATATGCCCGCCATCTGTTGCATGATGATATCCCTGGCAGTGGCTCCTATGATATAAAAGTCATGCTCCATTTTGCAAAAGCTGCCTGCCAGTTTCTCCAGCAAATCCACAAGGAATGGATTGTTTATCTTTTCACTCGAAATCTTTAAGCTCATTCTCTAATATACGTTGCGCAGCCTCCAAACAGCGGCCATTGCCACTGCCCATCAAGTCTGCATAGATTAATATGGCAGGAACCGTCTTGTTGTCAGTTTCCTCGTTCCAAAATTTTTTGTATAAATGTATTTCCCCATTGAGGTCTTGTTTGACCGCACCAGTCCGCATCAGATGTGCGGCAGGTGATTTCGTATATATATCGAAACTTCCTGGCTGCAAGTATCCGTCTGCCAAGTTTGCAGCAGGCTCTCCTCCCCATGCCATTCCTTGTGGCAACGCAATGTCTTGCCAGTTGTTTCTTTTCTCTTCAGTTCTAAATGACATCGTGCCCATCAGAAGTTTTGGTTTCAGCACCTCATTGTAATTGCTTACCCACAAGTCAAGAAGCTGCTTCTTGTCTTTTAGGGAACGACCATTTTGAGTGTTGAATACAAAACCACGTCTCGCAAGCCCATCCAAGACGTTTTTCACACTTCCCAAAGACACATTAGTTTGCTCTTTTATCTCTCGATAGGGGTTGTTTACATTCTCTGCATTTTGCAACAAATAAAAGACAACTTTCAATCCTGCTTCTTGGAATACAGGATATGTCTTTGTCTGTGGTTCGGGACTTTTTCTGCCTTGGTTGGATATTTGGAAAATCATTTTTCCCCTTTTCGTATATCTGACAAGGCAGTTGCCTGCACAATCAAGATAGTTGATGCTTCTATTTGCCAATTCTGTCGCCAACCGTGGTGTGACATATCGCGTGACAAGCACGATCTGATGCTTGCCATCATTCACAGCTTGCATCGCTGCCAATGTTGGGTTCAGTGTGGTCTTGGTTATGTTTTCCTTAATATAGCATACAAAATCAATACCCATCATATTGAGTATAGCATCATATTCTCTGTCACTGTTTCTGTCGGCAGAGGTTAATGTCACGACATCATCCACAGGAAGGCTTGCTTTAAGGGCTTCCAGTGCTTGATTTATTATGATACTATTTTCCTTCATTTTTCTTTGCTTGTTCAATGATGTGGTCATGTTCAATGTGATTGAACACTGCAAAGATAATGAACAAGGTTTGGATAAAAGAACTCTTGTTTGATATTTTAATAATGTTTAATACTATTTGGCAAGAAAACGACATGAGCAACAAGTACAACGAAAAACAACGCTTCGATAAGCCATTGCGACTGCCGCGCCCCTGTTTTGCCCTCGCCGATGCAGTCTCCGACCCCCGCAAAAATACGCGTTTTTGTATGAATCCAACGCGCTTTTCGCTGTTTTTTGAGCGGAGAAGAGGGTGGGAGGAGGAGGTTTTTTGTTAACGAAGGTGAACACGCGGGCGGACGAGAGGAGACGCGCGGGCTTGCGGCGGGCGTGCCTTTTGGGTTGCAATATGCTGAGTGGCAGAGGATTGCATGGTGGTTGAGGGCTGTTGATGGATGTTGGTGGCGTTGAGAGGATTGTTACATGTTACATTAAGCGTTCGCGCAATTCGCGAAGGGGGTGAAAAAATAGGCCAAAGAATAGTATATATAAATAATATATTATTTATATATACTATTCTTTGAGCCCGACAATGCCCAAGTGGATTTCTCTTAACGTAACATGTAACATGTAACATTGTAACATTGGTAAGCGTGTCCGCGATGCTAGTATCTATGCGTCAAAAAAATATCGCTCAAGTTT
>OLFV01000745.1_pt1 | contig 36244 bp, 20 predicted proteins | sample 1605551 | NCBI WGS metagenome assembly OLFV01 (sample SAMEA3888922, study PRJEB22519) | human gut metagenome | biome: human gut; feature: human-associated habitat; material: faeces | place: Denmark | collected 2011 | reverse complement strand
TCACTTTTCACTTTTCACTTCGTGCCAATGCTTAGAATTAAAGGTAATCTCATATTACCTATTATCTCTTCCACCCCTCCCATATTTTCTCCTGTTTTTCCCCGAAATAAGCTTTTTTTGGTGGAAAATGTAAAAAAGTATCATGTTTTGTAATGTGGAGTTGATATTTTTTTGTATATTTGCATCCGAATACTAATAGATAAGCAACTAAACTGCTGCAAATAATCAGATTAACTGCTGCAAACTACAACGAAGTAAGAGTAAGATTTTATGGTAATAAAAACCTTGTGAATATGGCATAACTATGCCTGTTAGCCTAAAAAACAACTACTAATTATAAATTTATTCATTTAATCACAAAACAACTATGTTTGGTAATTTAAAGACAATTCGCATTGCGCTGGCGCTGATGCTTACAATGATTGTGGGCACAATTCAGGCGCAGACCGTGAAAGGTAATGTGAAGGACTCCTTTGGTGACCCGGTTATCGGTGCCACTGTAATGGAGAAGGGTACCCAGAACGGTACCGTTACCGATATTGACGGTAACTTCACTATCAATCTTCAGAAGGCAGGACAGCTCGCCATTTCCTATGTTGGAATGAAGAGTCAGACTGTCGATGTGAAAGGTAAGTCAACTGTTGAAATCACAATGGAGGACGACAATACTACTCTTAACGACGTAGTAGTCGTAGGTTACGGCGTGATGAAGAAGAAGGACCTCACAGGTGCTGTGGCTTCAGTCAAGACAGAGGAGCTCGCTAAGGTGGCAAGTGCCAATGCTCTCCAGGCTATGCAGGCTAAGGTGCCAGGCGTTGACCTCCAGCAGAGCGACGGTCAGGCTGGTGCAGGCGTTAGCATGAAGCTCCGTGGCAACCGTTCCATCCTCGCAAGCAACAACCCTCTTATCCTCGTGGACGGTGTAGAATATGGTTCTACTCTTGATATTCCAGCTTCTGAAATCGAGTCTATGGACGTCCTCAAGGATGCTGCTTCTACAGCTATCTACGGTACCAAGGGTGCTAATGGTGTAATCATCATCACCACAAAGCGTGGTAAGTCTGGCAAGACCAACGTGGGATTCAATGCTTATCTCTCATTCAATTCTGCTGCCAACGTGCTCAAGCCAATGTACGGCGATGCTGAAGTGCAGCGTCTTGTTGATGCAAAGAACTATCAGATAGCTTCTGAGAATGGCTGGGACTTCTCCAAAGGCGATGCTACTGCTGAGAGCCTTCTCGGCGGTGCAGTGCATGCTTACTCAGGTCTGAACCTCTACAACGACATCGTGAAGAACGGTTCTTACACCGATTGGATGGATATGATTCTCCAGAATGGTCTCACTCAGAACTATGAGGTGAACGTAAACGGTGGTTCTGACAAGACAAACTTCAACGTGGCATTCTCTATGATGGACGACAAGGGTATGCTCAATAATGATGAGTTCAAGCGTTACACCGGTCGTGTGAACATTGACCACAAGATCAATAACATCGTAAAGATTGGTACTTCCCTCTCTTATGCTTACAAGGACAATGACAAGCGTAACAGCGGCGTATATAATCTTGCGCTCAAGATGACCACTATCGCTCATCCTTATGATTCTGATGGCAATATCATCCAGAAGCCAAGCTACTTCTATGATGCTCACGGAAACCCTCTCCTCGACGAGGTGGACGGCGCTTTCCAGCGTAACATCGAGACTACCCGCTTCTTCGGCAGCGCATATCTCCAGCTCACTCCTGTCAAGGGAATGACTCTCAAGAGCAACTTCACCCTCGACCGCAGCAATGCCCGTGACGGTATGTATCAGGATATGTACAGCATCGGACGTTTCCAGACTCCTACTACCTCATACATCTCTCTCGCTAACTCTGCAAGCACCAAGTATGTATGGCAGAATACAGCCAACTACAACTTCGGCATTGGCAGCGACCACGACTTCACAGCTCTCCTTGGTCACGAAATGACACAGACCGTGAAGGAAGCAAGCACTATCGAAGGTGACGCAGGTGCTGAGCACTATTTCAAGAGCTCATTCTATGATGTCAGCAAGATTGCTTCTCCTAAGACCTCTTCTTCATACGTGAAGAGCGCTATGCTCTCTTTCTTCGCACGTCTCAATTATTCTTACCTCGACCGTTACCTCTTCCAGGCTTCCCTCCGTGCTGACGGTTCTTCCGTTCTTGCCGACGGTCACAAGTGGGGTTACTTCCCATCTGCAAGTGCTGGTTGGCGTATCTCTGAGGAAAAGTTCATGGCTAACACCAAGTCTTGGCTCGACAACTTGAAGCTCCGCGTATCATGGGGTCTCTCTGGTAACGCTGCTATCGACCCTTACATGACTCTCGCTACCATCTCTGCCATCGTGCCTAACTCTACCAACAAGGCTCCTATGACAATGGCAAACCCTGAGCTGACATGGGAGAAGACTTCTGCATTCGACCTCGGTCTTGACTTCTCATTCCTCAATGGCCGTATCAATGGTGGTATCGACTACTACATCAGCAAGACTTACGACCTCCTCTACTACATGACTGCTCCTGCATCATCTGTATATACTTCTACTCTCGGCAACGTGGGTGAGACAAAGGGTCGCGGTCTTGAGGTGTCAATCAATGGCGTTCCTGTACAGACAGAGGACTTCAAGTGGGACGTAAATGCTTCTCTCACCATGTCTAAGGACGAGGTAAGCAAGCTTCGCGATGGCGTTGACCAGGTAGTTGACGGTAATGACATCCTCAAGGTAGGCGAGTCTATCTCTGCTTTCTCTCAGTATGAGATTCAGAACTGCTGGGGCATCGGTGAGTTCGACAAGTACGTTGCTGACTTCAAGGCAAAGACAGGTCTCGACTTCCAGAAGCCTTATGCTGAATATGGTACCCCTGGTACCCTCCGCGTTGTCGATCAGGATCAGAACGGTATCATCAATGATGATGACAAGATTGTCTTCAATCGCACTCCAAAGGCTATCCTCGGTATGACAAATACTTTCACCTACAAGAACTTCTCACTCTCTGTGCAGATGATGGCTCGTCTCGGTGGATACATGAACTACGGTGGTTACAACCTCTATACTTACGACAACGCCAACTGGGGTGAGCTCAGCTACTGGACTCCTCAGAACGCCAATACCATCATTCCATCACCAGGAGCTTCAAGTGCTGCAGGTGCAACATACAAGAATGCGGTATGTATGGTAAAGGCAGACTACTTCAAGATCAAGGATATCACCCTCTCTTACCTCTTGCCTAAGAGCGTGCTCAAGAACGCAATGATCCAGAATGCTAAGTTCTACTGCTCACTCAAGAACTTCATCACCACTGGCGAAATCAGCGGTTATGACTCAGAGCGTGGCGGTTCTGTGACATTCCCACTCGCTAAGCAGGTAGTTGTAGGTGTTAATGTAACATTCTAATTCCGATACAATACAATGAAAAAGTATATCAATATATTCCTCGTAGCTGCCACATTAGGATTTGGCGCTACATCCTGCTCTGACTTCCTCGATGAGGACAACAAGACAGGTGAGACTGCTGACCTCGCTTACCAGACCGAAACTGGTATCGACGGACTCGTCTCTTCAGCATACGCATACACCCGTGGATGGTGGGGCAAGGAGCCTTCACTCGGTCTTGCCGAGATGGGTTCGGACCTTTTCTACTATGGTTACGACAACAAGCAGAAGTCTCTCTGCTCATACGACCTCTCTGCTGAGTGCTATGGTTACTCTTCTACCAGCGGTACCAATGCCGTAAACGATAACCATTGCCTCGACCAGTATTGGGAACTCTTCTATGCCGGCATCGACGTATGTAACAATGCAATGAAGTATGTGCCTGAATGCAGCGCAATCGAGCAGGGCAAGAAGGATGCATACCTCGGTGATGCTTACTTCCTCCGCGCTCTCTACTACTCTCAGATCGTGGCTATCTGGGGTCCGGCTCCTTACAATGATAAGCCATTTGCCGAGACTAACCTCAAGCCGGTACGTCAGCCTGAGGCTGTGCTCTACAAGAAGATTCTCGATGACCTCAAGACTTCTATGGACTACTTCCAGAAGGGTGGCGTGACTGCACACAACAAGACCACTGGCGTGGGTCGTGCTACATACTACAGTGCTGAGGCTCTTTACGCTCGCGTAGCTCTCTATGCAGCTTCATGGCTCGGTGCAAACTCCATTGAGGGTTACGGAAATCTCTATACAGAGGCTCTCAATGCTGCAAAGGACGTTATCGCTAACTCCGGCGCAAAGTTCTATGACCGCTATACAGACACATGGAACCTCAACAACGAGGAGGCTACTACAAACGCTGAGAACATCTTCGCAGTTCACTACAGCAACAGCCTCACAAGCGGTAATGACAACTGCGTGCCTTACCGTTTCGCTGACAGCGGAAAAGGCGAGTTCAACTCTCTCCTCACCCGTAAGGGCTATAAGAACAATGGTGGCTCGGCAATGAACCTCATGTTCGTAAGCCTCTGGAACAACGGATGTACCGACCTCGGCGGTTCTGGCAACAAGAACACATGCGTATTCCAGCGTGTTACCACTGCCAAGAATGCCCTCATGCCTTCAAAGAAGACCGGCGCCAACGTGGATTGTACAAACTACTACTCTCCTTACGGACGTGGATTCACCCGTTACCTCCCTTCTCTCTACCTCTGGACAGAGCTTGCTAAGATCAAGGATACCGACCAGCGTTACAACGGTACACTGCTCGACCACTACAACTGTCCTAAGGAGCTCGCTCAGAATCCTAAGAACTATCCTGATATGGACCTTCAGGAAGAGAAGTCTTATGACGAGGCTTACAAGGAGGATGGCAACTACTTCAATGGTGGCGTGAACGCTATCGTATATTCTATCCTCGACGGTGACTCTGAGGAAGGCAAGGCTCTCCAGGCTGAGGCTAAGAACAAGTATCGTCTCCAGTTTGCTTTCGGCGGTGATATCCCTGTATATACATCTGGCGATATGGCTACTGCTCTCCCTACAGAGGGTGGAAAGGCTGTTTCCGACGTATATGGTGACGAACGTTACAACCAGGAGAAGATCGAAGGACGCCGCTCTTTCCCAGGCATCAAGAAGTTCCTTGACGACCAGGTAAACGAGAATTATCCTAACCTCACATACGATATCTCTGCACGTGACTTCATGGTGCTCCGTCTTGCTGAGATGTATCTCATCCAGGCTGAGTGCGAACTCCAGACAGGCAACGCTGACCAGGCTGCAAAGACCATCAACGCTCTTCGTGCTAAGCGTGCTATCAGCGGTAAGGACAACTCCCTCTCTGCTGTATATGGTGAGAACACCTGCACCATCGAGACTATCCTTCGTGAGCGTGCTATCGAGCTCTGTGGTGAGTTCCAGCGCTGGTTCGACCTCAAGCGCACTCATACTCTCATCGACCACGTGAAGAAGTATAACGCTCAGGCTTCCAAGAACATCGCAGTGAAGCACTACTATCGCCCAATCCCTAACACTGAGTTCCTCTCTATCAAGAACAGCGGAAACCTCAGCGTTTCACAGGATGCCAACGGCGTAATGCAGTATTCAGAGACTTCTGACCTCTTCTGGCAGAACCCTGGTTACTAATCATCCATAACCCCCAAAGACCCCCTCTTATCCCCATAGGGAGAGGCTACATACCGACTGTCGGTTTGAGTCACAGACCGAACAACGTATCCAGCCTCCATCCTGCAAGGAGATAGGAGGGGGTCTTGTTTTTTTTATAAGTTTTTTTCTTTTATTTTATCTATATCCTTGCTAAAGTCATATCTTATTAGTACCTTTGCCGGAAACAAATAAAAAAAGTAACGTGATATGTCAAAACCACGCTGGGAACAGAAACTGGACAGTTACGGCAAAGCGCTTGGTAGGCTTGCCGCTATAGTGAATGAGAGCAAACGACGCCAGCTCAATGAGTTTGAGAAAGATAGTGTCGTGCAGCGCTTCGAGTTTACTCATGAGATGGCTTGGAAAGTGATGATGAGCTACTGCAAATTCGTCAGTCCGGAAGAGCAAACTCTCGGTTCTAAAGACTCTACGCGATGGGCTTTCCATGCAGGCCTACTTGATGACGGCGAAGTGTGGATGGACATGATAGCGTCACGAAACTATACTTCCCACAATTATGATGGCGACATCGCTGACATGATTGTCAGCAAGGTTGCTGACGTCTATTATCCTGAGATGCTGAAGTTTCATGATGTGATGAAGGCGAAAGCCACTAATCGTGAGCTCGATTTGTTCTGAATTTTTCTTTGATTTATATCTTTATGTTTGGACTCTCTGACGATATTATCCACTTGTTGCGTGGTGTGCTCCGTGCGCATCCCGAGGTAGAGCGTGCCGTCATCTATGGGTCCAGAGCCAGAGGCGATTACTCCAACGGGTCAGACATTGACCTTACACTCGTGGGCACACGTCTCACAGAGGCTATCCTCCACCGCATTGCTATGGAGATGGACAACCTACCTATTCCTCATACCGTGGATCTCAGCATCCGTTCTTGCCTTCGTAATCCTGCTTTGATTAAGGATATAGATAAGCAGGGTGTGGAGTTTTTTGCATCATAGTAAAAGGTAAGGTTGTTGTCTTGTTGTCTGGTTGTTTAGTTGTCTTGTTGTTTAGTTGCCGTGTTGTTGGTTGTCGCATAGGCACTCTTTGCATTCAACAAAACAACAAAGCCACCAGACCACCAGACAACAAAACAAACTTTCAAATCATAACTTTTTCCTCACTTTCACTTACGATTATTTTCCCAAAACGACGAAAAAGGGGGGCGGAGGTGAAAGCATAGATATTAGGGGGTAAAAGCATAGTTATTAGACGACGAAAGCATAGATATTGCAATGCAATATCTATGCTTTCAGATTGTAAGTATTGTTGCCCGGTGACGCGGGCAACACAGGGGCGGATTGCTCCATTTTCTATATGCGGTGCTCGCTCCTTTCTTTGCGGTGCTCGCATTCCTTTCTTTGCGTTGCTCGCATCCTTTCTTTGCTTTGCTCGCGCTCCTTTTTTCATGAGCGATAATCCCGCCAGTTCGCCACTGTGCCAACGGCTTTTACCGTTGGCTTGAGCAGCCCCCAAGCGGCGTTATTTCAAGACCTTCTTGCCATTGACGATAATCAGGCTCTTCTTTCCATTGCCGGTCTGACGGCTGAGAGCGTCAGGAGAGAGACGCTGACCAGCGAGATTGTATATGCCTTGGCGTGGCTTTGCGCTGGAATCATGGATGGTGTCAATGCCGGTAGGGTCGTAAGAGGTGGTGATGGAGAGCGTAGGCTTGTAGTTTGCAGAGCCTTTGCCGTATATCTGTCCGCCCGCTACGCCGTTTGACATTACGAAGATGATGTAATTCTGATGGGCATCCACCATCGCCTTCACTGCGTCGGTGGCATCCACGGTGTGTGTGGCATCAGTGCGCTTGATGTCGCTGAGCGAAGCCACTTCGGTGCCTGTCTTGGCAGAAAGCTCTGGTATGTCGGCAAGAGAAGAGATGCGGGAGGTGCCTGCAGGCATATAGCAGATGTCGAGAGCGCGGTCGTCATATCTTCCGCCACAGTTGGCTGTAAAGGTAAATTCCGCCTTTGTCACCTCCTCACCTGCAGGAATATCGAATGAAAACTGTGCATAAGCCTGCGCTGCCCATGATGTAGAGCCCCAGTTATTATAATAATGTGACTCAAGGTCGATGAATTTGCCAGCCTCATTGCTGCCGCCCTGCACGCTTGCGGTGTGGTCGAGAGTGGCTTCATAGTGCTGTGTGGTGATGCCGCCGCCGCTGAATGTCTCGCCTTCTTTCTTCACGCGGAGCATACCATCGGTAAAGAGAGTGGAGGTCTCCCATTCCAGTCCCTCGCCAGGAGTGGCAGGATAGATGGTGAAAGAGCCAGTGCCCTCAGTGATGTTTGCTGCATTCTTGAAGACAGGCAGTGCGTCGCCGCGCTTGAATTGATGATTGCTGAGACGTGACAAGTCGATTTCAAGGTTGGCACCATCAGCTATGTTTACTGCTCCATTTACAGAAAGGCTATTGAGAATGAGTGCGCCGTCCTTGCCTTCTGCCACAGGGATGATGAGCTTACTACCGCTCTTGAGTGCCAGACCGCCGTTAGCTGTCAGCGTGCTGCCATCCACTTCCGTGTCGCCAGGACAGAGAGTAGCATCGCTGTTTATGCTCACCTTACCTGTGATAGAGCCTGTTCCCATCAGCGCAGCGCCACTATTGATGGTCATTGCGCCCTTGCCGGAGTTCTTTCCGTTGACGATGAGCGTACCGCCATTCACGGTAGTTGCGCCAGAGTAGGTGTTAGCACCAGTCAGACGCCACAGTCCTGTGCCCACCTTTATAATAGATGTGGTGCCGGTGTAGCTCTTGCCAGAAGTTGACCAGTCATTGATGATGCCGTGGAAAGTCTCGTCAGAGTTGGCTCCGCCTACGGTCCATGAGCATTTGAATCCATTGGTCTTCTTGCTTGAGCCTACGAGGTAGGTGCCTTTATCGCCGGACAATCCGCCGATATAGTTCTCTGTGTTGGTGCTCCATGCGCCCATCCAAGTCTTGCCGGTGAGGTTGACGCGAAGCTTAGGGCTATTGAATTGTGACTCATTCATAAACAGCACGTTACTACCTTCTGACGGAACGCCCTTGATGTAGAGCTGTCCGTCGAAGTCAGCGAATGAAGAATTGACGTAATAGCGGAGGTATGGTATTACGAGAGTGAGGTTACCAGTGCCTGAGATGTCGCTTTTCAGTGTGCCGTGTGTAGGGCATTTGATGGTGGAAGAAGTGCCTTCCTCTACTACGATAGGGAATGAGTGGGTCTGCTTGTCTTCTTTCTTGTAGCCGAAGTTGAGCGTACCGCCGCTCATCACCACCTTTTTACCCAATGATCCGAATGCTTTGCTCGCATTCTCCACGTCTTTCAGGTAGAGCGTACCGCCCTTGAGGATGGTCGAACCGGTATATCCGAAGAAATTATTTGCATCATTGACGACGAGTGTGCCGTTGCCGTCAAGGGTCAGACTGCCCGTTCCCTCGAAGTGTCCGTTGGCTGTCAGCGCGGCATTGGCGTCGGTGATTTCGAGTGAAGAAGGCATGGTAAGCTTCGCTCCACGGTCTGTAGCAGTGCTTTCACCAGTATATCTCAGCGTGCCGCCGTCGAGAATGAGGTTCTGAGGGTCAGCGATGGAAGCGCCGATAGGAGATGCTTCGCCGCCGTTGGCTATGCTGTTGATTTCCAGAGTGCCTTCATGTATGACTGTAGCGCCCTTGTAAGCGTTGGTGTTGCACATGATGAGAGTGCCTTTTCCAGCCTTGTTGAGCGAAGCATTGCCATTGATAGCGGCTCCAAAGACTGAGATTTTGCCCTTGCCCGTGGCTACGACGCTCTCAGGAGAGATGTCGGAAGGGAGGTTGTAGTTGAGTATGTCGTCAGAAGTAAGGAGCAGTTTCTGTCCGTCCTTCACGTCGGTGGAATTGGTTACGTCAGGCACGTAGGAGTCAATATCCACGATGCTGCTCTCTAATTGTCGTGTGGAGAAAGCACCAGAGGTATAGTCAGAGTAGATGGTCTCGCCCTTGTCTTCACCGAAAGCACGCACGCGGACGTCATAGAGAGTGGCTTGCTCAAGGTCGGTGATGGTGTATGATGTGGCATAAGCTTCGGTGCGTCCCGCTTCTTTCCATTCACCTCCGTTGGATTTCACCTCGATGATAAATCCCTTCTCGCCGTAGGTGTAGTCACGCCATGAGATGGTGATGGTCGAAGTGGTGGCTTTGCTTAGCTCCAGATTGATAGGCTGGCGCAGGAAGACCTGCCTGTCGTCGGCAGAAATGGAGTTGATATAGTTCTCGATGTTGAGGTATCCATTTGCAGCCACTTCGCAGGCATCGTCCTTGTTGGGGTTTGTGCCGTTGGCTTTCTCCCATTCGTCCGGCATTCCGTCGCCGTCAGAGTCGATGATGGCATTGCCTTTCCACCATGCCCAGTCGTTCGGACTGCCGATAGGAAGGCTTGTCTCGTAGGTGATTATCTTGCCCTTCTTGCCGAAGGAGAGCAGTTCCTCTATCATGTAGCAGTCGGCCTGGTCACGGTAAGGGAGGCTTGCGCCCACTGTAGGTATGTTTTTCTCTATCAGTTGGTTGCCAGGGTAGAGGTCGAGCTTGGGGTAATCGTATGGTGTATCCACGCGTGTGGCAGCGCTGTAATTGGTGATGAGGCTTGGATTCAGCACGCCGTCAAGGTTCTTGTCCTGCCAGTTGTCGTTGCCGTAGCAGTTGAATTTATCATTCGCACCACCGAAGGCTTCGCCACCTTTCGCCGGACCATTGATGAAGAGGTTTGACTCTATGTTGCAGTAAGACGTGCCTTCAGAGTCACCTCCCATGATGTAACATCCGTTTTGCCAGTTATATACCACGTTGTTGGCATACTGGTTGGTGCCCTTTATCTTATTGTTACGTGTGGAATTGTCGCAATAGAAGTTTCTGTAGAGCGTGATATGGTCAGCCTGCATCAGTCCGCCAGCGGAGTGGGGGAGCAGACCTTGTCCGAAGATACAGTTCTGCAGGGTGATGTCGCCCAGCGTTCCCTTGTTGTCGGAATTGATGGAGAAGGTCTCGTCCAGACCCCATGAGAATGAACAGTGGTCGAATATCATGTTGGTGCCGTTGGCTATTCCGGCGCAGTCCTTTCCGTTGTCGCCACTGCGTCCCATTCTCACTCTGAGGTATCGGCAGATGATGTTGTTGGCACCAGAGAAGCTTACGCCGTTGCCATAGACCGTGATGCCCTCGCCGGGAGCCGTCTGTCCGGCAATGTAGAGGTTGCTCTTGAATGTCATTCTGCTCTTGATATTGATGACACCGCTTACGTCGAACACCACGATACGGTTGCTTTGCGACACTGCATCGCGCAATGACCCAGCGCCAGAGTCATTGAGGTTGGTGACGTGATAGACGGTGGGAGATGAAGAAGCACGCGCTCCCTTGGCGTATCTTCCCCATCCTGCCGCTTCAGGAAAAGCCAGCTGCTGGGCTGAAACGGTGGTGATGCCGGCAATCATAGTAGCTGCCAGCATAGGGATTCTCAAGTAGTTTTTCTTGATCATTGTTGTTAGTATTTTATTAAAAAATCGTCGTAGTAGGAATATATTAGGTCCTTGGACTTTCTTTTTGTTGGTTTGTGGAATGGAAAAATATCGTCAGTAGTAATGGGTATCACACCATTCAGTATGCAAAAGTAATTATAAAATAGGAGAAAAACGTGAAAATCGTCCTTTTTTTCTTCTTTATTGTGAAAAAATATTGTATTATTGCCTTTTGTCAGAGGAAATATGTAATTTTGCATTGTTAATAATAGACTCCATATATGGCACTCAATAATACTCTAACTCAAGAACAGGAACTCGTACAGAGACAACAGCAACTACTCACTGCACAGCAGATACTGCAGGTGAAGCTGCTGGAGATGCCGTTGACCCAGCTCGAAGAGAAGGTGAAGGAGGAACTTATAGTCAATCCTGCTCTCGAAAAAGATATGCCCGAGGACGCTGAATCCGATGTCAGAACTGCGGAAGGAGACGTCAATGGCAGCACTGACTATGGCGATGAAGCATTCTCCGGCGAAGACAATGCGCCCGAACACGATGCTGATGACTATGATGCTGAAAACGAAAGATACGAGAAGCAGAGCGAGAGAGAAGACCGCGACCAGGCTCTCGATGACGCTCTCGACAGCATTGACTCTGATGATAGACTCGTCACTGACTACCGACAGAAGAGCAATAACGCTCCGGCTTCATCCGAACAGGAAGAGATGGTATATGGAGATACCACCTCTTTCCGCGACAAACTCATGGAACAGGTGGCTGAAGAGGAGCTGACTGAGACACAGCGCACCGTAGTGGAGTATCTCATTGGTATGCTCGATGACGACGGACTGCTGCGTACTGACCTCAGCATCATCTGTGATAACCTCGCCATCTATTATTATCTCGACGTAGATATCCATAGCGTCGAGAAGGCTTTGCAGATACTTCAGAGCTTCGACCCTGCCGGAATAGGCGCACGAAACTTGCAGGAATGTCTGCTATTGCAGATTGACAGACGTGAAGACTCTACCATGAAGCAGTATATGCGCAAGGTAATCAGAAAATATTATGACGATTTCACCAAGAAACATTGGGAGAAACTCAGTCAGTATCTGCATATATCAGAGCATGAAATGGAAGATGTCATCGCTGAATTGCGACGACTCAATCCGCGTCCGGGAGCCTCTTTAGGCGAGACTATGGGCAGAAGCGTCAATCAGGTCACTCCTGATTTCATCATTGATAGTTCGGTGGATGGACGAGTGTCCTTCTCACTCAATACGGGAGACCTGCCACATCTGCACGTATCACCCGACTATGAGGAGATGCTCCGCGGCTATCAGATGAATTCAAAGTCGCTCTCCAGGTCGGAGAAAAGTGCGTTGCTATTCTACAAAGAAAAGATAGAAAGCGCCAAAGGATACATCGATGCCATAGAGAAAAGGCAGAAGACCATGTCTGCCACGATGAAGGCAATCATCGACATACAGCATCGCTACTTCCTCGATGGTGACGAAGCAGACCTCGTCCCGATGACGGAGAAGGACGTGGCAGAGCGCATCGGAATGGATATATCCACCGTATCACGCGTCTGTAGGTCGAAATATGCGGAGACACCGTGGGGCATATTCCGCCTCAGGCATTTTTTCTCATCGGGCTATAGCGTGGATGGTGAAAACGAAATGTCAAACCGCCGCATCAAGGCAGCGCTGTTAGAGATAATCAAGCACGAAGACAAGAAGCGCCCACTGAGCGATGATAGCATAGCCAAAGCCCTCAAAGAGCAAGGCTTCCCCATCGCCCGCCGCACCGTGGCAAAGTACCGCGACGCCCTCAAAATCCCGGTAGCACGCCTCCGTCGCTAATCCAAAGGAAGCAAATGAATGAGGAATCCCAACGGTCCGCCCCTGTGTCAGCCGCGTCACCGGCTGATAAACAAAGAAAGAAATAAAAAAGAAATGAGCGAAGTAACCATCATATCCCAGCCTGAAGGCAAAGCCAAGAGGAAGCCCGCACAGCGAATAGAGCGAGCTTCCATAGTCACGTCGCGCCTTGTCAGCATCGTCTTCACTCCGTTCTATCTGCCATTGGTGAGCACAGTGTTGCTCTTCATGTTCAGTTATCTCTCTATACTTCCTTGGCAATACAAGACCTTTATCTTCGTGATGGTGTATCTATTTACCATCTTCATCCCAACGATGCTGATACATCTCTACCGTCGTTATCAGGGATGGTCTATGCTCAGGCTCATCAGTAGGGAAGGACGTATGGTGCCATACATCATCTCCATCACCAGTTACTTCATGTGTTTCTATCTGATGAGGATATTCCATTTCCCTCATTTCCTCTGTATCATCATCCTCGCGGCGCTCTTTATGCAGATAATATGTGCCTTCACCAATATCTGGTTCAAGGTTTCCACACACACGGCAGCCATAGGAGGCATCACAGGAGACATCCTCGCATACGCCGAAATATTCGGTTTCAACCCCCTAAAGTGGCTATGTCTCTGTCTGATAGTAGGCGGATTAGTAGGCACTGGCAGAATGATTCTCCGCCAGCATTCCCTCCATCAGGTGGTCTATGGATTCCTGATTGGCGCCTTTATCTCCTTCGCCGTCATCTATATGGTGAAATAAATAAATGAAGAAAGAAGAATAAGTCCCAACGGCGTCAGCCATTCTTCATTCTTCATTCTTCATTCTTCATTTACCGTCACCGGCGGATATAACCAAAATATAACAAACAAACAAATAAAAAAACCTACCACAAATGACACCAAAAGTAAGCATCATCATGGGCAGCACCAGCGACCTGCCTGTAATGGAGAAGGCTATCACCTTCCTCAACGACCAGAAGATTCCATTCGAAGTTAACGCTCTATCAGCCCACCGCACACCTGAAGCAGTGGAGAAATTCGCAAGAGGAGCAGAAGACAGAGGCATTCGTGTCATCATTGCAGCAGCAGGAATGGCGGCAGCACTCCCAGGCGTCATAGCTGCCAACACCACCCTCCCTGTCATTGGCGTGCCTATCAAGGGTATGCTCGACGGTCTCGATGCCATGATGTCTATCATTCAGATGCCTCCAGGCATTCCTGTTGCCACTGTAGGTGTCAATGCTTCAATGAATGCAGCTATCCTTGCCATTGAAATCCTTGCCCTCTCTGACCCAGAAGTGGCTGCAAGAATGAAGGACTACAAGGCACATCTCGACCAGAAAATCGAAAAAGCAAACCAAGATCTCTCACAGATCAAGTACGAATATAAGACCAATTAAATAAAAATGAAGGATGAAGAATGAAGGATGAAGAATGCGAGTATGCCGTGCTTCATGCGTCATTCCCATTCTTCATTTAAGAAGAGCCACTGTGTCAGCGCGATTTTTAAAGAATAGACCCCCTCTCATCCCCCTGTGAGGGGGAGGTCATATGCGTTCTCCGGCTTGCGTTTCTAAGTATCCGCCACTGTGTCAGTCGCATTACCGGCTGATGTTAGTTAGTTACCGCAACTGCGTCAGCGCGATTTTTCACTCTTCACTCTTCACTCTTCACTTTTCACTAAAAAAGAGTAACTCCTATTCTTCATTCTTCATTTTTCATTCTTCATTTTAAAAAACGACCATGCAAAGAAGAAAAACAACCCCCACAAATGTAGGAAATATAATAATTGGTGGCGACGAAACCATTAAGGTACAGTCGATGACCACTACAAATACCAACGACACTGAGGCGTGCGTAAGCCAGGCTAAGCGCATCATCAATGCCGGAGGACAGCTCGTTCGCCTCACTACCCAGGGCAGACGTGAAGCGGAGAATATGAAGAATATCTCCGATGCACTAAAGGCGGAGGGCATTATGACTCCACTTGTGGCGGATGTTCACTTCAATGCTAACGTGGCAGACATCGCTGCTCGCTACTGCGAAAAGGTGAGAGTAAACCCTGGAAACTACGTCGATCCTGCCAGAGTATTCAAAAAACTGGAATACACCGATGAGGAATACCAGCAAGAATTGCAGAAGATTCGCGACCGTTTCGTGCCTTTCCTCAATATCTGTAAGGAGCATCACACAGCCGTTCGCATCGGAGTAAACCACGGTTCACTCTCTGATCGCATCATGTCACGCTACGGAGACACTCCTGCCGGCATAGTAGAGTCATGCCTTGAGTTCCTCCGCATCTGCCGGGAAGAGAACTTCCACGACGTAGTAATCAGCATAAAGGCGAGCAATACCGTGGTGATGGTGCAGTCAGTGCGCCTCCTTGTCGAGAAGATGGACGCGGAAGATATGCACTATCCATTGCATCTTGGCGTGACAGAAGCCGGTGAAGGCGAGGACGGACGCATCAAGTCTGCCGTAGGAATAGGCGCTCTCCTGACCGAAGGTATAGGCGATACCATCCGAGTAAGCCTCTCCGAGGAACCTGAATGCGAGATTCCTGTAGCCCGCAAGCTCGTCTCTTTCATCCCCGAATGTGCTGAAAAGCGAGAGAATGCCCGTATAGAAGCCGGCACTCTCTATCTCTCTTTCGCAGAAAACAGCATCGAAGACCTCCAGCTCAAGGCTGCTATGACAGCAGGAGCACTCCTCATCGACGGCAAGGCGAAGGACCTCGTGATAGAAAATAATGGCGCTATCGTCTCCACAAGTCTTCATGATTCCAGCAATGATGCAGACCAAAAGGACGATAAAGTCAATGCTTTAGCTGACGCAATACTGCAAGCGGCAAGAGTGAAATTCACCAAGACAGAGTATATCTCATGCCCGGGATGTGGCAGAACGCTCTATGATCTCCGTGCTACCATCGCCAAGATTAAGGCTGCTGTGGCTGAAAAAGCAAAGACAGACCCAAGATATAACACCCTGAAAATAGGCATAATGGGCTGCATTGTCAATGGTCCTGGCGAAATGGCTGACGCTGATTACGGCTATGTAGGAGCCGGACCAAGCAAGATTTCCCTCTATCGCAACAAGGAATGTGTGGAGAAAGCCATCCCTGAAGCCGACGCTGTGGAGCATCTATTCGCCCTTATCGACAAGGAATTGCAGTGATGTTGTTTTGTTGTTTAGTTGTTTAGTTGTTTAGTGGTTTGGTTGTTTGGTTGTCTTGTTGATGCCATAATCGCAACTGCGTCAGCGCGATTTTTCACTATTCACTATTCACTATTCACTTTTCACTAAAAGAAAGCAAGAGACCCGCCACTGTGTCGGGCGCATTACCGCCCGATAATTTAAATAATATTACCAATGAAAAAAGCAATCCTATCCGCCCTATTCCTGACCTTGGGCATAATAACACTGCAGGCACAGGACACAGAAGACCTTGACGTGAAATATACCAAAGGCCTCCTAAGCGCTGGCACTACGGCACCGGACTTCGCCATTCGCAATCCAAAAACGGGCAAAGAGACCTTCCGACTCAGCGCTATGCGCCCACAGACAGTAGAAGGCAAAGCGCTTCCAGGCGTGTGGACGCTTATTGATTTCTGGGCTTCATGGTGCTCTGACTGCCGCAGGGAGATGTCTATCGTAAAGGAAATAAACGATAAATTCTTCAAAAGACTGCAGGTAGTAGGCGTATCTTTCGATACTGACGTAGCGAAAATGAATGCTTATTGCAATGAAAACAGAGTGACATGGCAGCAGTATTGCGAAGGAGTGAAATGGAAAGAGACAAAGATATCAAAGCAATACAACATACAGTGGCTCCCTACCATGTACCTCATCGACCCTGAAGGCAAGGTGGCTTTCACCACAGTGAAGGCTGACAAGATGCTGGAAAAGCTCAAGCAGCTCGACAGTGAGGGCAAACTCGTGGAGTATGAGACCATGCCCCACTATCCTGGAGGCGTCAAAAATCTCGTCAGCCGTATCAAGCAGATAATCAAATACCCTGTTCTGGCTGAGAAATACAAGGCTGAAGCCGATGTGATGCTCGTCTTCGATGTCAATGAAAATGGTGTAGTGGAGAATGTAGCAGTGGATAAATACAATGAGGTGGGCACCTTCAGCGGCAAGTATTACGAGGCTCTTTCCGAGCAGGACAAGGCTGTTGCCCACAATGATGTCCGCATACTCTTTGAGAAAGAGGCAGTGCGCACGGCGCAAGCTCTCGGCAAATGGGAACCTGCCACACGACGCGGAAAGAACATCAAGGTGCAGTTTTACCTTCCTTTGACCTTCCGTCTGTAGCATGATTCTTAGGTTGTCGGTCGTTGGTTGTCGGTTGTCGGTTAGCGGCTATGGTTATCAGTAGTTGTTAGTATGCTCATGTAGGCGTCAGCCGGCCACTGTGTTGCCCGCGTTACCGGGCAATCCAAACCAAAAACCAATAACCCACAACCTACAACCCACAACCGCCAAAATGAAGAATAGAAAGACGATATTCATCATATTGACAGCCGTAATCATAGCGATTGCGGCTGTCATAGTATGGCGTCTCCGTCCGGTGACGCAGGAAGAACTGCGTGATGCCACGGTGGACGTATATAGAGAGGACTGCTATCTCCTCGTCTCCGGCAATGATACGCTATTGGCTTTCAGTGCAACAGACGGCAACACGCTGCTCCTCGACGGCACTGCTGACGTGCGTAATGTCAAGCGTCAGACGGTGCATTGCAAGGGATTGCTCGTCAATAGCATTCCCGTCATCCCCTCATGCCGTGGCAGAATAATGGTGATGCCAAATGATACACCGCGCATTTGCAGGCTGAAAGGCAAGCAGTTGCATAGCGTCATAACAAATGAGACCGCCCTTATCGACCGCCTTCTGAAGGAGATAGCCGACCAGAAGAGCGACGTGGCGTATTATCTCAAGACGCATAATGTCATAGATATGGGCTTCGACGTGGTGGCAAGAACCGACAAGAGGCTCTCTCGCATGGCAGATTCGCTCAGGCATCTCTCCCATAAATTAAAGATACTCACTGCCGATACGGCTCTACACATAGTCTTTTCGCCACGTTATTACGCCATTCTTACCTCGCGTGACTCTGGTAAGGTGAAGCGTTTCTGCCACTTTGTGGAGCGTCGTGACGGCATGATAATGCTGAAATCATCCGATGGAATGCCCGACATCTATTCCACCCGACTCAGTAAATTCTCCACCAAAGACATCAGAAAAGCCCTCGCTTTGCGCCCTAAAGCCACGGTAGTGCTGCCAAAGGACGTGAGGATTGACTCGCTCGGCACGTATAAAGGCGGACTCGACTCAGTGCGTGCATCGCATGGCTACGGCACGCTGGCGAAGCGCGACGGCGACTATTACGAAGGCGAATGGCAGCATGGCAAGCGCAATGGATGGGGACTTTCCCTTACTCCAGGCAAGCGTCTGCGCATAGGAGAATGGAAAGACGACCGCTTCCTCGGCGAGCGAATCATCTATACTGGCGAGCGTATCTATGGCATTGACATCTCGCGCTTTCAGCATGAGAAAGGCAGAAAGCGATTTAAGATAGATTGGGGCAACCTTGCCATCACCAGTCTGGGACGACTCAGCAAGAAGGAAATAAAGGGAGAGACCAACTATCCCATCTCCTTTATATATATAAAGAGTACGGAAGGCACTACAATAAGAAACAGATACTATGTCGCCGACTATCGTGCAGCGCGAAAGCATGGCTATAAAGTGGGCGCATATCATTTCTTCTCCACTCGCACAAGCGGTGCGGCGCAGGCAAAATACTTCCTGAGATATTCGCATTATGCCAAAGGAGACTTCCCTCCCGTGCTCGACTTAGAGCCTTCGCGCAGTCAGATAAAGAAGATGGGAGGCACTGAGAAGATGCTGAGAGAGGTGCGTCAGTGGCTTAAAATCGTGGAGAAAGCCCGTGGCGTGCGCCCTATTCTCTACATTAGCCAGTCGTTTGTGAAGAAATATATGTCGGCTGCGCCCGACCTGATACGCGATTATAACGTATGGATAGCGCGTTACGGTGAGTACAAACCCGAGCTCAACCTCGTCTTCTGGCAATTATCTCCCGACGGCAGAGTGAGGGGAATAAGAACTGAAGTCGATATCAATGTCTTCAATGGATTTCAGGATGAGTGGGAGAAGTTTTGTAAATGAAGAATCTTCTAAATGAAGAATGGGAGTTACCTTTCTTCTTTTGGTGAAAAGTGAAAAGTGAAGAGTGAAAAGTGAAGAGTGAAAAATCGCGCTGACGCGTGGACGGTAACTAACTAACGTCAGCCGGTAATGCGGCTGACACAGTGGCTCTTCTTAAATGAATAGTGAAGAGCAAAAAATCGCGCTGACGGTTTAGCGATGCAATAACTTAGTTATTACAATGCAAAAGCATAGCTTTTAGGAGGTAATATCTATGCTTTTACCTTCTAAAAGCTATGCTTTTGCAATGTATTGAATATTAGTTTGTTACGCGTGCATTATATGACAGTATGACTTAGTATGGAAAAAAAGAACAATTTCCTTGCGTGCCCATTGCCACTCTTCACTTTTCACTAAAGAGAACCCCTCAACCGCGTCAGCGCGATTTTTCACTTTTCACTTTTCACTTTTCACTTTTCACTAAAGAAGAAACGGCAACGGCGTCAGCCATTCTTCATTCTTCATTCTACATTCTTCATTTAATAAACGAATGAGCTATTGCCAAGGAATTCGCGAAGAAGGCTGGTAGGAGGTATCTGATCCTCAGATATTGGCTTGATATACTTGAGGAATTTGCGCAAGCGATATGCCTCATTATACTGGTCACTGCACTCCGGCACCTGCTCCAGCAATGGTTCTGCCTGCGTCTTTATCACGGCAAGCTCAAAGAGCATGGCGGAATTAAACATGGCATCTGCATTCTCCTGATAAGGGAAAATCCACTTGTTCTCACCCCTTCTGACTGATGGCCAGCGACGTATGGTCTCCTCTGCCGAGCAACCACGATACTTATAGTCGCGTATGATGCGGCGAAGGAGGCGGTTGTCTGTCGTAGGGATGTAGTTGTGAGTATCGAGAAGGATGGTGGTAAGCGCAGAAGCATATACGCGGAAGACATTCTCCGGCGGCAGAGCGGCAGTAAATTCCGGATTGAGAGCGTGTATTCCCTCAATGACAAGCACATTGTTTGGCTCCATCTTCAGTATGTTTCCGCTCTTCTCGCTCTTGCCTGTCTCGAAGTTATAGCGTGGCAATTCCACCTCTTCTCCAGCGAAAAGAGCCTTCAGTTGCTTGTTGAAAAGGTCGAGATTGAGGGCATACAGCGACTCATAATCATATTCGCCGGTTTCATCGCGCGGTGTCTTGTCACGATCCACGAAGTAATCATCGAGCGAGATATTTATAGGCTTTATGCCATTAGTGAGCAGTTGGATGCTGAGGCGTTTGCACGTTGTGGTCTTGCCGGATGAGGAAGGGCCGGCGATAAGCACGAGTTTAACGGTCTTGCGAGCCGTTATCTCATCGGCTATCTTACTGATTTTCTTCTCCTGCAGCGCCTCGGAGAGATTGATGAGGTCAGCGGAATGTCCCTCCGCAATAGCCTTGTTGAGCATTCCCACGGTGCCCATTCCGAGGATATTCTGCCACTGATGGTGCTCGCGGAATATCTCAAACATCTTGTCCTGACGTATCATCTCGCCCAGCTTTGCAGGGTCTGACTGTGAAGGAATGCGCAGCAGGAGACCGTCATAGTAAGGCTCAAGTCCGAAAAGGGATAGCTGTGAGGTATTGATAAGCATCGAACCGTAGTAATAATCCACGTAATCGTCGATGCTGTAGTATGATGTATAGAATCTTCCGGTGGTGCTCAGGAGGTCCACTTTCGACTGATGTCCGAGCTTTCTGAACATCTCTATCGCCTCTTCCGTAGGGCATTCATGGCGCACTATCGGCTTCTTTGCGTCGATGATTTCCTGCATTCTCTTGCGCAAAGCGGCGGCATCTTCCGGCGTTACCTTACGTCCAATCTTGAGATCACAATAATATCCGTTGCTGACAGGGATGTCGATGTTGACACGACCCTCGGGAAAGAGGTCGCTGATGGCCTTGCAAAGTACGAAGAAAAGCGAGCGGGTATATACTCTCATTCCAGTAGAAGAAGTGATGTCCATATACTCCACGTTCTTAGCATGATAGAGTCTGAAATTCAGTCCCTCAGTCTTGTTATTTACCTTCGCACATACAGGTGGATATGGCATTTCTATCTTTTCTTGCAAAAAAATCTCAGAAAGTGTGCTTCCAATTTCTACATTTAGAGTTTTTTTATTATTTTTGCAACGGATTTGTATTGTTTTCATAATCGTTAAGGTTTTTGGTGAAACAATAATCTCTTGTTGCAAAGGTATGAATTTTCTGTATTCTGACATAGTATATTTACAAAAAAAAGCATAAAAGATGTCGATTTTACTTATTTTAAAGCTCATAGGTTCATTGGCTTTGCTGATGTTTGGTATGAAATCCATGAGCGAGAGTCTTCAGAAGATGGCAGGCTCACAACTGCGTCACGTGCTTCAGGCGATGACGACAAACCGTTTCACTGGCATGCTGACGGGCGCTTTCGTCACTGCAGCAGTGCAGTCTTCCACAGCCACCACCGTGATGACCGTGTCATTCGTCAATGCCGGTCTCCTTACTCTCGCCCAGGCTATATCCATTATCATGGGTGCTAACATCGGAACGACCTTTACGGCGTGGATTATGTCAGCGGGATTTTCATTCAATATCACGGATTTCGTATGGCCTGCATTCTGCATTGGTATCATCCTCATTTACTCCAAGACCAGAAGAATCATCGGCGACTTCCTCTTTGGTGTCAGTTTTCTCCTGCTCGGTCTGGGCACTCTGAAAGCCGCAGGCACCGATATGCACCTCGAAAGCATCCCTGCCGTGATGCACTTCTTTGCTACTTTCGAGGATAATTACCTCTCATATCTCATCTTCCTCATCATCGGAGGCATCATGACGGTATGCGTTCAGTCTTCGGCAGCCGTGATGGCTATCACCATGACGCTATGTTCTACAGGAGTATTGCCTATCTATCTCGGTATCGCACTTGTGATGGGAGAGAATATCGGCACCACTGTCACCTCTAATGTAGCCGCTCTTACAGCCAACACGCAAGCACGCCGCGCCGCTTTTGGACACATGTTCTTCAATATCTTCGGCGTGATATGGGTGCTTTGCATCTTCCGTTACTTCATTGATTTCATCTGCGGAATAGTAGGTTATCCTACTACTGGCGCCACTCCAGCCGACGTTGTGAAGTTGCCGTTTGTCCTTGCAACTTTCCATACCACGTTCAACGTCATCAATACCGCAATCCTTATTTGGTTTATCCCTCAGATAGAGGCTATCGTCTGCCGCGTCATTACTCCTAAGAAGGTCAAGGTGGAGGAGGAAGAAGACTTCCGCCTGCGCTTTATTTCCGGCGGTCTGATGCACACTCCAGAGCTCTCTGTACTTGAGGCACAGAAGGAAATACACAATTTTGCCCGTCGTATTCAGCGTATGTTCCGCCTCTCTCGCGAACTGCTTGAGGAGAAGGATGATACAAAGTTTGTGAAACTATTCTCACGAATTGAGAAATATGAGACCATCTCCGACAACATGGAAGTGGAGATTGCCGTTTATCTCGACCAGGTCAGCGACCGTCATCTCTCTGACGAGACAAAGGCTAAGATACGCGCTATGATGCGTGAAATATCTGAAATAGAGAGTATCGGCGACAGCTGCTACAACATAGCACGCACCATCAACCGTCATCATAAGTCGAAAGATAAGTTCTCTGAGCAGCAGAGAGACCACATCCATCAGATGTTTGCACTCACTGATCAGGCCCTCACACAGATGGGTATCATGCTCGTAGGATACAGAGAGAATACTAATATCAATCATTCTTTCAATATCGAGACTGAGATAAACAACTATCGCGACCAACTCAAAGACCAGAATATCAACGATATCAACGACCATAAGTACTCATACGCTATCGGTACCATGTATATGGACATCATCAGCGAATGTGAAAAGCTCGGTGATTACGTCATCAATGTGGTGGAAGCACGCATCGGACGCCGACAGGTGACTGCTTAGGAATATGGAAAAAGTAAAGACATATCAACGCTATTTGCGCCTCGAACGTGGCTTATCAGCCAATACGCTCGAGGCGTATATGCTTGATTTGGCAAAGCTTCAGTCATTCCTGAAGGACAAAAACCTAAAGGAGGAAGACGTAAAGCTACGTGATCTGGAGGAGTTTGCTGCTATGCTCTACGACCTCGGCATAGCCCCAGCGTCGCAGTCGCGCATCCTCAGCGGCGTAAGGTCTTACTTCCGGTTCCTCGTTCTTGATGGTTTCCTGGAGAGCGACCCATCTGAATTGCTTGAGAACCCCGTGCAAAAGAAGCACCTCCCCGAAGTTCTCTCCACCATAGAGGTCGATATGCTCGAAGACAGCATTGACCTATCGAAATGGGAAGGTCAGCGAAACAAAGCGATAATCGAAGTCCTTTTCTCCTGCGGACTGCGCGTATCGGAACTCATCACCCTCACTCTCTCACGCCTATACCTCGACGAAGGCTACATCAGAGTGATGGGAAAAGGGTCGAAAGAGCGCCTTGTGCCTATCTCGCCACGCGCCATCAAGGAGCTGAACCTATGGTTTTTAGACCGCAATATGATGACAAACATCAAGAAAGGTGAGGAAGATTACGTCTTTCTCAATCGTCGCGGAGCGCATCTCACCCGAGTAATGATACTCATCATGATTAAGAATCAGGCGCAGTTGGCTGGCATTCAGAAGACAATATCGCCCCATACGCTTCGTCATAGCTTCGCTACAGCCCTCCTCGAAGGCGGTGCAGACCTCCGAGTCATACAGGCTATGCTCGGTCATGAGAGCATTTCCACCACCGAAATCTACACCCATATCGATATGTCCACATTGCGACAGGAAATACTTCTCCATCATCCCCGAAGCATCAAAGGGCGCACTGCTCCAACAGAAACATCCTAATCGTTATGCCACCTATTTATATATATGGTGTAAATAAAAGTTAAAAAACGAGGTGTAACATTTTGATTGTTCACTAATTTAGTGAAGATGTGGTTTTTATTTTGTATTTTTGCAGAATGTTTAGCAAGCAGTAGGATAGCCGAACTATCCCTATAACCTTGGGGAAGTAAGAAAATATCAATAGAAAAAAACAGATAAATATATTTCTTTGTTTTTGTTTATTGATATTTTTTCTTTGGACTAACGCAACTGAACGCTTGTGGAATGCTAACGGATAAGACCACCACAAATGGAACAGAATACAAAAAGACTCCCCACACACCCGGGAGACCTGCTGAAAGAGGAACTTTAAGTGAGGGGCATTTCCCAGAAGCAATTCTCTTCCCTCGTAGGTATCTCATACACAATGCTCAATGAGATACTCAATGCCAAGCGGCCTGTGACGAGCGATATTGCCCTTATTATGGAGGCAGCGCTCGGCATCAATCCCGAGATGCTCATCAATATGCAGAGCCGTTACAATATGGCGCAGGCGAGAATGCGTCCTGCTATGACTTCAAATCTCGACAAAATACGCAAGTTGTGCGCCTCATGGCTCCTCTAACAAATAGAAATCAGAAAGAGAATAAATAAAAACAATATATATCCAATGGAAAATAAACAGTTTAAAAGGACAACCGTTACCGCAGCACTGCCATATGCCAACGGCGGTGTACACATCGGTCACCTCGCTGGAGTATATGTGCCAGCAGACATCTATGTGCGCTATCTCAGACTCAAGAAGAAGGATGTCATATTCATCGGAGGCTCTGATGAGCACGGAGTGCCTGTAACTATACGCGCCAAGAAGGAGGGTATCACCGTGCAGGAAGTGGTGGACCGCTACCATAGCCTTATCAAGAAGTCATTCGAAGACTTCGGAATATCATTTGATATCTACTCTCGCACCACAAGCAAGATACACCATAAGTTTGCATCTGACTTCTTCCGCAAGCTCTACGACGACGGAAAGCTCGAAGAAATCACAGAAGAGCAGTATTGCGACGAAGTGACTGGAGAATTTCTTACCGACCGTAACATCGTAGGAACATGCCCTCGATGTGGTGCTGAAGGTGCTTACGGAGACCAGTGTGAGAAGTGTGGCGCAACGCTTTCTCCTGAAGAGCTCATCAATCCTACAAACAAAAACAACCCTGGACACGGACTTATCAAGAAGCCTACAAAGAACTGGTACCTCCCTCTCGGTGACTATCAGCAGTGGCTCAAGGACTGGATACTCCGCGATCACAAGGAATGGCGTCCTAATGTCTATGGACAATGCAAGTCATGGCTTGACATGGACCTCCAGCCACGCGCTATGACACGTGACCTCGACTGGGGAATCCCGGTGCCGGTGGAAGGTGCTGAGGGAAAAGTGCTCTACGTCTGGTTTGATGCTCCTATCGGATATATCTCAAATACCAAGGAACTCTGCGACGCACATCCTGAGAAATGGGGACCTTGGGAGCAGTGGTGGAAAGATGAAGACACACGTCTGATACACTTCATCGGTAAGGATAATATCGTGTTCCACTGCCTTATCTTCCCTGTTATGATGAAGGCGCACGGTGGATATATCATGCCTGACAATGTGCCGGCAAATGAATTCCTCAACCTGGAGAACGATAAGATTTCCACTTCACGCAACTGGGCTGTTTGGCTTCACGAATATCTCGTGGATATGCCTGGCAAGCAGGACGTACTGCGCTATGTGCTCACTGCCAATGCTCCGCAGACTAAGGACAATAACTTCATGTGGAAGGACTTCCAGGAGCGCAACAACTCTGAGCTCGTGGCTATCTATGGCAACTTCGTAAACCGCGCTCTCCAGCTCACCAAGAAGTATTTCAATGGCGTAGTGCCTGCTTGTGGCGAACTGCAGGATGTGGATAATCAGGCTATTGCCGAATTCAAGGACGTAAAGGAGAAGGTAGAAGCTCTGCTCGACGAGTTCAAATTCCGCGAAGCACAGGCTGAAGCCATGAATCTTGCACGCATCGGAAACCGTTATATCACTGAGTGTGAGCCTTGGAAGGTATGGAAGACCGACCCTAAGCGCGTAGAGACCATCCTCTTCGTTTGTCTCCAGCTCACTGCAAACCTCGCTATCGCATTCGAGCCATTCCTCCCATTCTCCAGCAAAAAGCTGCGTGAGATGCTCAATCTCGACTCTTTCGAGTGGGATCAGCTCGGTTCTATGGACATCCTCTCTGCTGGAAAGCAGCTTGCTGAGCCTGCTCTCCTCTTCGAGAAGATTGAGGATAGCGTCATCGATGCACAGCTCAAGAAACTTGAGGATACTCGCAAAGCTAACGAAGCTGCCAACTATGAGCCAGAACCAATCAAGGAGAATGTGGATTTCGACACCTTCGAGAAGCTCGACATCCGTGTAGGTCTCGTCACATCTTGCGAGAAAGTGAAGAAGTCAAAGAAACTTCTCAAGTTCCATATCGACGATGGAACAAAGGATGGACGCACCATTCTCAGTGGTATCGCCGCTTACTATGAAGACCCTCAGGAACTTGTAGGCAAGCAGGTGCTTTTCGTAGCCAATTTCGCTCCTCGTAAGATGATGGGCGAAGAGAGCCAAGGCATGATTCTCTCCGCTGTCAATTACGACGGAACACTCAGCGTCACCACCACAAGCAAGGACGTAAAGCCAGGCTGTCAGGTGGGATAAATATCCACAAGATATTGTGAATGAAGAATGAAGAATAAAGCATGAAGAATGCGGATTGCGCTCTTCGCTTTATCGTTGTTTCTTTAGAGAAAGGACTGCCTTTGATTCTTCTTTCTTCATTCTTAATTCTTCATTTCATAAGAAAGATGATAATAGAACAGAAAATACAGCAAGCAGTACTGAAAGCCGTCAAGGAACTCTACGGTCAGGAAGTGCCTGAGAAGATGGCACAGCTGCAGAAGACAAGAGCAGAGTTTGAGGGTAACCTCACTCTCGTGGTCTTCCCATTCGTCAAAATGGCTAAGAAAAAGCCGGAAGACGTAGCAAAGGAAATTGGTGAATACCTCGTAAGCAACTGCACTGAAGTGGCTGCCTACAACGTGGTCAAGGGATTTCTCAATCTCGTCATTGCCAAGGAAGCATGGATTGCACTCCTCAATGACATCGACGCAGACCCACACTACGGAGAGAAGAAGGCTACTGAGGACTCTAAACTCGTGATGATAGAGTACTCATCACCTAACACCAACAAGCCACTCCACCTCGGACACGTGCGCAACAACCTCCTCGGATGGTCGCTCGCGCAGATCATGGAGGCTAACGGCAATAAGGTGGTGAAGACCAATATCGTCAACGACCGTGGCATTCACATCTGTAAGTCTATGCTCGCATGGCTCAAATATGGCAACGGTGAGACTCCAGAATCTTCTGGAAAGAAGGGCGACCACCTCATCGGCGACTACTATGTGGCATTCGACAAGCACTACAAAGCAGAGTGTGACGAGCTCCAGAAGCAGTATATGGCTGAAGGAATGGCGGAAGATGCCGCTAAGGAAAAGGCTAAGCAGGAGGCTCCTCTCATCAAGGAGGCTCACGAGATGCTCGTGAAATGGGAGAACAACGACCCTGAAGTACGCGCTCTCTGGGCTAAGATGAATGAGTGGGTATATGCTGGTTTCGACGAGACTTACAAGGCGCTCGGCGTTAGCTTCGACAAGATATACTACGAATCAAATACTTATCTCGAAGGTAAGGAAAAGGTAGAGGAAGGTCTCGCAAAGGGATTCTTCTATCGTCGTCCTGACAACTCCGTATGGGCTGACCTCACCAAGGAAGGTCTTGACGAGAAACTGCTTCTCCGTTCCGATGGCACATCAGTCTATATGACTCAGGATATCGGCACTGCAAAGCTCCGTTTCCAGGATTTCCCTATCGACCAGATGATTTATGTCGTAGGTAATGAGCAGAATTACCACTTCCAGGTGCTCTCCATCCTCCTCGACAAGCTCGGCTTCAAGTGGGGAAAAGACCTCGTACACTTCTCTTATGGCATGGTAGAACTGCCTAACGGAAAGATGAAGTCACGCGAAGGCACCGTAGTGGATGCTGACGAACTCATAGCAAGCATGATTGCCGACGCACGCCAGACAAGCGATGAATTGGGCAAGTTCCACGATATGAGCGAGGAAGAGCGTCAGGAGATTTCACGCATCGTAGGTCTCGGAGCCCTCAAATACTTCATCCTCAAGGTGGATGCACGCAAGAATATGCTCTTCAATCCAGAGGAGTCTATCGACTTCAACGGCAACACAGGTCCGTTTATCCAGTACACATACGCTCGTATTCGCTCCATCCTCCGCAAGGCTGAGGCTCAGGGCATTACAATTCCTGCTTCTCTCCCTGCTGGTATGCCGCTCGTAGAGAAGGAAATCACTCTCATTCAGAAGATTTCTGAGTACGGAGCAGCTGTCGCACAGGCTGGAAAAGACTACTCTCCATCAGGCATAGCAAACTACTGCTACGAGCTGACCAAGGAGTTCAACCAGTTCTATCACGACTACAGCATCCTCGGCGCTGACACCGAAGACGAGAAGCTCACACGCCTCGTCATCGCTCGCAACGTAGCAAAGACCCTCCGCAACGGTATGGCTCTCCTCGGTATCGAAGTGCCTGAGCGTATGTAATCCACGCTTTGTGAGTATCAAATTGCTCTGTTGGATAGAAAGAAATATCAATAAGTATTTCAACTTTTGCAAGCAAGAAATTGCCTCTCAGTCCCCACTGTCGTGGGGAAGATTAAAATATCAATATAGAAAAATAAAGGAAGAATATAAAAAAATATATTTGTTTGTTTTTATTTATTGATATTTTTTTGAATGGCAGTATGAAAACTCCAAAATAGAAAGGCAAAAGAAAATATATCACAAGCAGAATGTAGCAGACTCAAAAATCCGCCACATTCTGCTTTATTTTTTCTTTCAAAATCCAATTTTGCAACCTATTGACACTCAGTTATATACAAGCTGCGTTCTAATAACTATGCTTTTACCCTGCAAAAGCATAGTTATTACCTCGTAAAAGCATAGTTATTACCTCGTAAAAGTATAGCTATTACTTCGCAATCTCTACACTCGCTGTCTTGATTACCATATCTTATGCTCACCAAAGTGGGCGAAACAACAAATTACCACAATTATTTTTTTCATACATTTTTTGCGTTATCTCAAAAAAAATGTGTACTTTTGCAAAGTGATTCCCTCATGAAATGTGGGCGAACTGTCGATTATTCCCCCTTGAAATGTGTGTGAATCGCCATTTATTCCCCCTTAAAATGTGAGCGGAAGGACATTTATTCCTCATAAAAATGTGAGTGCGAATGATGTAACGTGTTTAATAATAGTGGTTTAGATAGTTGTTATGGAGAGGTTAGCAATACGTGAGCTATTAGCATGGAAAAATAAAGAGTATCGTAAACCTCTTATAGTGGAGGGCGCAAGACAAGTGGGAAAGACTTGGCTCGTAAAGGAGTTTGCCCGACAAAACTATAAGAAGTTGGCGTATGTCAACTTTGAAGAGATGAAAATGATGCAAAATCTCTTTGAGCAAGATTTTGATATCCAGAGAATACTTATTGCTATCGGGGCTTCAACAAATGTGAATTGCACCGAAGGCGATACGCTAATATTCTTTGATGAGATACAGGCAGCGCCTCATGCTATCACTTCCCTTAAGTATTTTGCAGAGAATGCTCCCGATTATCATGTCATTGCCGCAGGTTCGCTGTTAGGCATCGAGTTGCATCAAGGAGAATCATTCCCAGTGGGTAAGGTGGAATTTTTATCGTTATATCCTATGAATTTCACTGAGTTTGTGATGGCAATGGGGGAAAATAATTTGGCTAACATCCTTGACTCTCAGGACTGGAGTATGATAACAATGTTCGCTCCAAAGTTTCAAGAGCTCTTGAAATACTACTACTACGTAGGAGGAATGCCAGAAGCGGTGATGTGTTTTACCCAAACACACAACTGGACTGAGGTGCGCACGATACAGAAAGCCATATTGAGCAGTTACCAGAGGGATATGTCAAAGCATGCACCATCTGAGATTGTGCCTCGCATTGCCGATTTATGGAAGTCGCTCCCAGCCCAACTGAGTAAGGAAAATAAGAAATTCGTCTATGGGGTAGTGCGTGAAGGAGCGCGGGCAAGAGAGTATGAGATTGCTTTGCAATGGCTGCTGGATGCAGGGCTGATATACAAGGTGTATAATGTAAAAGCCCCTCGACTGCCCCTTGTCAGTTATGAAGATAGGTCTGCATTCAAGATTTTCGTCTTGGATGTAGGACTCTTAGGTGCTATGTCCAGCCTTAAGGCTTCTACGATTGTCGAAGGAAATAGCATCTTTACTGAGTTTAAGGGCGCATTGACTGAGCAATATGTCTTACAGCAACTCATTCTCAGATATGAGCCATATTATTACTCCAAGGCAAATAGCACACAGGAAATTGATTTCCTGCTCCAAGATGATGAGGATGATGTGGTGCCTTTGGAGGTGAAAGCGGAGACTAATGTTAAGGCAAAAAGCTTGCGCCTCTTTGTCTCTGAGAATAATATAAAGAAGGCTTACCGCATTTCTATGAATGATTACAAACAGGAAGAATGGGTCACTAATGTGCCTCTCTATGCTATAGATAGCGTACTGAGTAGGTAATACAATTCTGACCACATACTTGTCGATAACTACTACATCTAACTATAACCCAACGAATTATGCAAAAAAGAACTGTCTGCTTGGCATTGGCTTTGCTGATGCTGCCCCTTCTCGCAATACAGGCGCAGAAGAGAGGGAAATATGAATTTAAGCGCAATCTCCCAGTGTATGCTCATCAGTTGATTGCTGACCTTGATTATCCCCTCGCTTGGGGAAAAAGCAGCGTGAAGGATTTTGACGAATGGCGACGAACTGCCCGCCAAAAGGTGTTCGACTGTATGCTTCTTCCTCCGCCTCCTGCCGCTGATTACGACGTGAAAGTTCTCGGCGAAGAGCAGCGCGACGGCTATAAGGCACGCCATATCGAGGTGAGACTTTCGAAATACTACACCGTCCCAGCCCTTCTGCTCATCCCGGATGGTAAAGGTCCATTCCCTGCCATCAACTGTCTGCATGATCATGGCGGGCATTTATATATAGGTAAAGAGAAGATGGTGCGCCCTTTGGCTCCTAAGACGAAAGAGGATTCTCTCGTCACAAAAGACGCGGAGAAATGGATTGCTGGGCTCTACGAGGGGCAATTCGTAGGCGATTACCTCGCAAAGCATGGTTATGTGGTCTTCTCTGCCGATGCTCCGATGTGGGGCGAACGCGGACAGATGGAGGGCGCTAAGCGAGAGAAATACGATATGATAGCCGGAAATATGATGATGTATGGCATTGATCTCAGTGCATATATGACCTATGATGACCTCAGCGGCACTGATTTCCTCGCTACATTGCCCGAAGTGGATTCAGAGAGAATAGGTTGTGTGGGATTCTCTATGGGCGGTTATCGCTCGTGGATGCTCTCTGCTCTGAGCGATAAGATAAAGGTGGGAGTGGCTATCTGCTGGATGGTCACTACCGATGAGCAGATGTCATTCAACTATAGTAGAACGGAGAATGGCGGCTTTGCCAACTGTTTTCCTGGACTTCGTCGCTGGCTTGATTATCCTCACATAGCGAGTATGGCATGTCCGAAGCCGATGCTCTTTATCAATGGTTCGCAGGATAAGTTGTTCCCTGTGCCGGGAGTGGAGAAGGCTTTCAAGCAAATGCACGAGGTATGGGATAGCCAGAAGGCTGGCGAGGCGCTCGAAACGGAAGTGTGGGACGTGCCACACAGTTTTTATCTCCCTGCTCAGAAGCGTGCACTTGAGTTTTTTCAGAAGCATTTGTAGGGTTGTGGTTGCCGGTTGTTGGTTGTTGGTTTTCGGTTATCGGTAAGTATGCCCGTTTCATGCGCACTGGTCAGCCACTGTGTTGCCCGCGTTACCGGGCAATCCAAACCAGCCACCGACAACTCACAACCAAAAACCAACAACCCATTAAATAAGTGCCGTTTATTTTCATTTGTCATTTTATTTGCATAAAAAAAGTTAATTAAATAGCAAATGTTTCACCTATCTTCTCTTATGTCAACAAAATCTCGTACCTTTGTACCCGATTTGTTCAACTGACCACATGCCGCAATGGTGGAATTGGTAGACACGAGGGACTTAAAAAATAGTTCTGAAAACTATATATGAGTGCACATCGGGAAACTGATGGTGTAGAATTGCCCTAACAAACAGAAACCTCGCAGATGGCGACATCTGCTTTGGCGATGGCTCACTAAGTTCGGCGAATGCCGATAAATGGCGTAGAGACTATACAGGCAATACCTAAATCCATTTCGATGGACATGGTGAAGAAATAGTCCAGACTACAACATCTCACGAAGATGGATTGTGTAAAAGCAATAGTAGTAAGAAAATCCCTTGACCCGAAAAGGTCGTGCGGGTTCGAGTCCCGCTCGCGGCACATTACGTTATTTTTCTTTTTCTTGGCTGGGAAGACGGCGGAAAGGGAAAGTTTTTACCTTATTTATATAAGAAGTTATACCTTATTAATATAAGAAAATGAGAAAGAATATCTTTACCTCTGTCTTGACTTTGTCGCTCGGCGCCATCGTCTCCGTTTCTTGTTCATCTAAGTTGGGTAACCTCACAGCTGATAATTTCAAGGTTACTCCTACACCTCTTGAGCTGCAAGGAACACAGGTTCCTGTTACTGTTTACGGAACTTTCCCTGAGAAATTCATGAAGAAGAAGGCTGTTGTGACAGTTTCTCCTGAACTCCGTTATGCTAACGGTAAGGTGCTCCGTGGTCAAAGCTCTACTTTCCAGGGCGAGAAGGTCCTCGGAAACGGACAGACCGTAAACTATAAGCTCGGAGGACAGTTCACTATGCGTGACGCATTCAAATATACTGACGAAATGCACAAGTCTGACCTTTACCTCAACTTCGATGCAAAGGTAGGCAAGAAGACCGTTCAGGTGCCTGCTGTCAAGGTAGGTTATGGTATCGTTGCTACTGCCGGCCTCTACAAGAAGGCTCTCGAGCAGGGTGGTGGCATCATCGCTCCAGACTCTTTTCAGCACATTGTGAAGAAGAAGCAGGAGGCTGGTATCAAGTTCCTTATCAACCAGGCTCAGCTCCGCAAGAGCGAACTCAAGAACAATTCTGTACAGGAATTCATCAAGCTCCTCAAGAATATCAGCGCTGATGCTGAGAAATACAACTTCTCTGACGTAGAGGTTCTCGCTTACGCTTCTCCTGATGGTGGTGAGAAATTCAACACCAACCTCGCTAACAAGCGTCAGCGCGAGTCACAGAAATATGTAGAAGAGCAGCTCAAGAAGTCCAAGCTCTCTAACAACGTTACTGGCGAATATACCGCTCAGGACTGGGAAGGCTTCCAGGAACTCGTTTCTGCAAGCAACATCCAGGACAAGGAGCTCATCCTCAACGTGCTCAGCATGTACAAGGATCCACAGGAACGTGAGGAACAGATCAGAAACCTCAGCCTCGGATTCCAGGAACTCGCTCATGAAATCCTCCCACAGCTCCGTCGTGCTCGCATGATTATCAACTATGAGATAGTAGGACGCAGCGACGAAAAGATCGCGGCTCTCTACGCTTCTACTCCTGACTCTCTCTCTGCTGACGAGATTCTCTATCACGCTACACGCTGCCAGAGCATCGATCAGAAGGAGGAGGCTTACAAGAAGTGCGCTCAGCTCTATCCAAACGACTACCGCGCTTTCAATAACGTAGCTGCTATGGAGTTCGCTAAGGGCAACCTCGACGCTACTCGCACTTGGGTAAACCGCGCTCTCGCTGTCAATCCTAACGCTGGTGAGGCACAGTCTAACCTCGCTCTCTCTGCTCTCAAGGAGGGTAAGCTCCAGGAAGCTGAGGGTTACATGGCTAAGGCTGGCAACTCTAACGACCTCAACTGCGTACAGGGTGCTGTAAACTTCGTTAAGGGTAACTACAAGAAGGCTGCTGTTGACTATAAGGACGTTAACAACAACATGGCTGCCCTCGCACAGATTATGGCTAAGGACTACTCTGCTGCACGTGCTACATTCAATCAGATTGGCGAAAACGGCGACGCTCTCACAAACTATCTCCACGCTGTTCTCAGCGCTCGCGAGGGTAACAAGTTCGCTGCAAAGAGCAATCTCAACGACGCTATCGAGAAGGATCCTTCTCTCAAGCAGTACGCTGAGGACGACCTTGAGTTCGCTAATATCAAGTAAGCCATTGCTTTATATAAAGCGATTTCCAAGTAAACAGACAATAATTTGAAATCGTATATCAAATACAAATTCTTCGTAATTGCCGCAATCATCACGATTGCGGCAATTACTGCTTGTGGCACTGACGGTCACCATTTCCGTCTCGACGGACGATTCCTCAATATCAATCGTGGAGAATTCTATGTCTATAGTCCAGATGGAGCACTCCAAGGCATCGACACCATCAATATCGAGGGTGGTCGATTCGGCTATGAGATACCGTGCGAAGCAGAAGGCACCATCGTTATCGTCATGCCAAATTATTCCCAGTTGCCCATCTTTGTCCGTCCTGGCAAAACAGTTGATATCAAGGCAGATGCTACGCATATCAAGGAGATAAAGGTGACAGGCACCGAAGAGAATGAGAAATACTACGAATGGAAAAAGTCCATCGACGGAATGTCACCGCCTGAGCAGAAAAAACAGGCGGAAGACTATATCCGTAAGAATCCACATTCCATCGTCAGCAGATGGCTCCTGCGCTCTTACTTCATCGTCACCACAACGCCTGACGTTAAGAAAGTAAAGCAGCTCATTCCTCTGATGCAGAAGAAAGGCGATGAGAATGCTGTACTCTCACGTCTCACCGAGACAATGGGAGGAGCAGCGTCAGCACAGCCTGGCGACCCAGTACCGCAGTTTACGGCAGTAGATATCGATGGTAATACCATCACATCTGCCGATTACAGACGTGGTAAAACCATCGTAATGCTTTGGGCTTCCTGGAATTTCGATGGAGTAAATATGCACCGTATGCTCAAGCGCAAGCTCAAGGACCTGGCAAAGGAGGGAAAGAAGCAGCCTAAGGTCTTGAGTCTCTGCATCGATCCATCAATAGAAGACACCAAGCGAAGCCTCCGTTTCGACAGCATCTCATGGAGTATTGTCAATGATGGCAAGATGTGGGAGTCCCCAGTAGTCAAAGCTTTCGGATTCTCAAATGTCCCAGACAATATCCTCATCGACAACGGTCGTATAGTAGCAAGGCACAAACGCTTCGATGATTTAGTAAAAGAAATCGAAAAATAAGCCCCCGTGTCACCCGCGTTACCGGCTGATATAATCAAAATAACACAAGCAACCACCGAAACAGAGAATAGAACAAAAAGTAAAAAACAACCATTTGTAAACTGAATATAGCAAACAAAAGTGAAATTGATAGGTATAAATATCATTTTTTGAAAAAAGACATAAAATGATAAGAAAACATGGCACTTTTGTTTTGTAAACATCTTATTTTTTACTATCTTTGCAATCGAATTAGGTTTTTACCATGATTACAAGAAAGGGAGCGCAACCTTGACATGATAATGAAAGGAAACGCAACCAATAAATTCGAGATAACAAATATTCATCACTCTTAATAAGATTTTTATAAGAAAATGGCAAATTTGGATTTGACACAGTATGGCATCACTGGTTCTACAGTGATTGCTCACAATCCTTCTTACGAGAAACTGTATGAAGAAGAGACAAAAGCAGGCCTCGAAGGCTTCGAGGTAGGTCAGAACACTGAACTTGGTGCTGTTAACGTAATGACTGGTATCTTCACCGGACGTTCACCTAAAGACAAGTACATCGTGGATGACGCACAGTCTCACGACAAGGTATGGTGGACCACTGAAGGTTACAAGAACGACAACCACCCAATGTCTGAGGATGTTTGGGCTAAGGTGAAGGAACTCGCTGTAAAGGAACTCTGCAATAAGAACCTCTACGTAGTCGATGCTTTCTGTGGCGCTAACAAGGATACACGTATGGCTGTTCGTTTCATCGTTGAGGTTGCTTGGCAGG
>OLFV01000743.1_pt1 | contig 36360 bp, 25 predicted proteins | sample 1605551 | NCBI WGS metagenome assembly OLFV01 (sample SAMEA3888922, study PRJEB22519) | human gut metagenome | biome: human gut; feature: human-associated habitat; material: faeces | place: Denmark | collected 2011 | reverse complement strand
TACGGAAAAGGATTTCAGCGGCTTCGCCGTCTTGTCAACTCCTCTTTTCCCCCTGAAGGGGGAGATCTCAAACCACAAAGGAATTTTTGATGACCACCACGTCATTTCAACGCGCAGGCGCGGCTCTCTGCCTGGCTGCGGGGCTTATCCTGTCCGGCTGCTCGCTCGCGCCGGATTACCGTCGGCCGGAAATGGACATCCCTGAAAACTGGAACAGCACGCCCTGCGGGAACCCCACGGCAGAAAAGGGGCTGGAAGTCCGATGGTGGAAACGTTTCCATGATCCCGTGCTGGACAGGCTGGTGGAGGAAACCCTGCTGCACAACCAGAACCTCGCGGAAGCCGTCGCCGCCGTCGATCAGGCCCGCGCCTATCTGGGTATGGCCCAGTCCCGGTATTTTCCGACCATCGCCAGCTCGGGCCAGGCAGGGCGCGCCCGCTATACGGACGAAGATGTCGAATACTGGTCGGGGGCGGGGCTCAGCCAGCTCCTGACAGGGCTGGGGAACCCCACCGAAGGCACGGATCGCGTCAACAGCCAGGTCACCCTTGCTCTCCAGGCGGCCTGGGAAATCGACCTGTGGGGCAAGGTGCGCAACACCTCGGCCGCCATGCGCGAACAGGTGCTGGCCTCCGAAGCGGGACAGCGCGGCATGATGCTCAGCCTTGCCGGACAGACGGCCTCCGCCTATATCAGTCTGCGCAGTTATGACGCCCAGCTTGCCATAGCCAGACGCACGCTGGCATCCCGCGAGGAAGCCGCAAAGATTTACAGCTCACGCTACAAGGTGGGCGTGATCAGCGAGCTGGACTACATGCGCGCCCTGACCGAAGTGGATACCGTGCGCGCCAGCCTGTACACCGCCCAGTATCAGGTAGCCATGGCGGAAAGCGCGCTCATGGTGCTCACCGGCCGCTCTCCCCGCGACATTTTTGAAGCCGCGCCGGAACGGGGGCTGGAAATCGACGCCATGCCCGACGCCCCGCAACTGCCTGTCGGCCTGCCTTCCGATCTGCTGGAGCGCCGTCCCGATCTCGTGGCGGCTGAAGCCATGCTCAAGGCGGCCGATTTCAGGATCGGAGCGGCCAGAGCCGCCTGGTTTCCGTCCATTTCCCTGACCGGCCAGCTCGGAACCCAGAGTACCGAACTTGATCAGCTCTTCAACCAGACATCCAAGCTCTGGGGCTTTGCCGGAAACATCAGCCTGCCCATCCTCACCTTCGGGCGCATCTCCGGCAACGTCAAGGCCAGCGAAGCGGCCCGGCGTCAGGCCGCAGCCGCATATGTTCTGGCCGTGCAGAAGGCGTTCAGGGACGTGCGCGATGCGCTGGCTGTTCAGGATCGCACCGCGCATGTGGTCAACGCCCTGGAGTCCGCCGTGAACCGTCTGCGCACGGCCACACGGCTGGCGCGCCTGCGCTACGACAACGGTTACGCCTCCTATATGGATGTGCTGGATGCCGAACGCTCCCTGTTCGGAGCGGAAATCCAGCTTGCCGGGGTGCGCGCCGCCCATCTTTCCTCCGTCATCCATGTGTGCATGGCGCTGGGCGGCGGATGGGAAGAGGAACGCGCCGCAGCGGATGTGAAGAAAACGGCGCCTTCCGGAACATGAGACTCTGCCGCGGAGCGGACCTCCACGAGGTTCGGGAACAAATTTTTTCTTGGGCAACCAGACAAATCATGATATTCAGCAAAAAGGAGTCCGCCATGTTTCCGCAACATCAAGCATGCTGAAATCACCCGGCCATGTCCAGTACATCCCCTTTTGAGTTCTCCTGCCGTCTGATGGCGTTTTCGCATCTTCCGTTTCTGCGCATCCGCATGGAGGACGGCTTCATTCTGAGCGCCAACCCCGCATTTGAAAACACGTTCCATCATCCTTTTCACCGGTCATTGTGGGATCTTCTTCCTTCAGGCGCGGCAGGGCTTCTCTCCGGACAATGGGCGGCCCTGCCGGATGATGATGCGGATGCGGCGCAGGGACAGGCGGCGGGAACATGGCTGTCCACATCCCTGTCCATTGCCGGACAGCCCGACGTGCCCGCGGCCCTGCGTCTTCTGCGCGCCAGCAAACGCCTCGGTGAAGCCCTGCTGGAATTCCGGAAGACGGATCTTTCTCCGGAAAGCGATATCCGCTGGCCCGGCGATCTGAGCATGAACTTTCCGGGTTTTCTGACCGCCAAGGACGACAAGGGAAGAATCATCGCCTGCAGCCGGCGCTTTTCCGCTCTGCTGGGCCTTCCGCCCGAGGATATCGCGGGGAAGACCTTCGAGGAACTGCTTGCTCCGGACGCAGCCGGGAAATTCGCCCTTCTCGAAGAACAGGCATGCGGCGCGCGCTGCGCTCTGACGCGGAATATGACATGGCGTCAATCCGGAGATGACGCCGCTGCGCTGGCTGTCGGCTGCGAGCCGATCTTCGGCCGGAATGCGGATCTTGCAGGCTTTACCTACACGGCAGAGGATCATTCCTTCCGGGATGCCGCCGCACACAGCCTCGCCCGGCACGAGCGGCTGCTCGGCATCAGCGGGCTGGCGGCCCAGAATCTGCTGGAAAGCTTCGGCGGAAGCATCGAAAAGGCCGTAAACCGTGTGCTCGCCATGCTCGGTGAAAATCTTGAAGCCGATCGCGCGTATATCTGGCTGTTTCTGACCGAACCTGTAGGCAGCGGCAATCTTTTCGCCGCCCAGATGTACGAATGGAGCAGAAATCCCGAATTCAGGCAGGAAGGCGAGCAGGGCGCTCACGTCCACGCGGCGAGCGCCCTGCCCGAACTGCTGAACATGTTCCGCAGCGGGCGCGGCTTTCGCGGCTCCTCGCGCGATCTGCCTCCCGGTGAACGGGCTGTGCTGGATGCGGAAAGGACATTCTCCATCATGCTTGCGCCCATTTTTGTCAAGGGGGAGTTATGGGGGTTCATCGGCGCTGACGAATGCCGGTCAGCCCGGCTCACAAGCACGGCGGAAGAAAATTTCCTGCGCACCATGGGCAATCTGATCGGCATGGCCATGGAAGGCCATGCCATGCGGGCGGATATCATGGATTCCAACAGAGAGCTGCGCCGCGCCGTCAGAAACGCCGAACTGGCCAGCCGCGCCAAAAGCGAATTCCTGGCCAACATGAGCCATGAAATCCGCACGCCGCTCAACGCCGTGCTCGGTCTGGCCCATCTTGCCCGTCAGGAATTGTCCCCGGGAAAAGCCAGCGACTATCTGGACAAAATCGACGACGCGGGAAAGCACCTCCTGCACCTCATCAATGACGTGCTGGACATGTCCAAGCTGGAAACCGGACATGTGGAGCTGGAAAAGGAGCCCTTCTCCCTGAGCAGGACCGCAGGCGGGCTTGTGGACTGTCTTGTTCCGCGCGCCAGAGAAAGCGGGCTGGATCTGCGCCTGACCATCGACGCCGATGTGCCCGACCGGCTCATCGGAGATCCCCTGCGTCTGCGCCAGATTCTCGCCAATCTGGTGGGCAATGCCCTCAAGTTCACCGAACGGGGCGGGGTGGAAATACACGTTGCGCTTGCCGAAGGCACGGACGCGGGACTTTCCGGGGATCAGATCCGTCTGCTCATCAGCGTGAAGGACAGCGGCATCGGCATCCCTGCGGAAGCCCGCGCACACATCTTCGATTCATTCAGGCAGGCCGACTCCTCCATCACGCGGCGTTTTGGCGGAACCGGTTTGGGACTGGCCATCTGCGTCGAACTTGTGAAGCTCATGCGGGGAACCATTGCCTGTGAGAGCGAGGTCGGCAAGGGGTCCACATTCCAGTTCACCTGCCTGCTGGAAAGGGAACGGCCGGAAAAGGCGGCGGAAGCGGAAAAACAGGCAGCCCGCCCTGCGGAAAAAACTCTCGCAGGCCGAAAGATTCTTGCCGTCGAGGACAATGAAATCAACCGGCTCATTCTTTCCTCCCTGCTTGAAAACCGCGGCCTGCAGGCCACTCTGGCCGAAAACGGCAGGGAAGCGCTGCGCCTGCTGGACGAAGCATGGCGGGAGGGCGTACCTTTCGAGCTTGTCCTCATGGATGTCCAGATGCCCGAAATGGACGGTCTGACCGCAACCCGGCGGCTTCGGGAAGATGAACGTTTTCGGGATGTGCCCGTACTGGCCATGACGGCCCACGCCTTTCGTGAAGACAGGGAAAAAAGTCTTGCGGCGGGGATGAATGCCCATCTGACCAAGCCAATCTCTCCCGATGCCCTCTATGATGAACTCGCCCGCTGGCTGCCGTGAACAAAGCCTGCGGACTCTCTTCATCCCGAAAGGGAGGAGATTTCAAGCCACATGGAGAATGTTCAGTGTTCCATCAACCCAAAATCCATGAGAGCGTTTTGTCATTGAAAATATCTGCCGGCCGGACCCTGTGTTCCGGCTTGCAGGTTTCACACCTCCATCGGAGCTGTACGCCGCAAGTCAATTGCGGCTGCTCCGATGTCGCGGCGGAGTCCCGCTCCGCTCAACTCCGGGAGCATTTTCGATTTGAAAATGCTCTAAACCATCATTCGGCAGCCATACCATGCTAAAAATTCTCTTTCGTCTTGCGGCTCCGCTTCTGTTCTGTGCCGCTCTCTGCATTCCGGCCCGCGCTGTTTCCGGTTCCGATGCGCTTCTGCTGGATCGCCTCCAGCGCGAATGTTTTCTCTACATGTGGGAACACGCCTATCCATCGGGCATGACCTTTGAGAACAACCGCTATGCGGACGGCCCCGCCACCATCGGAGGCACGGGCTTCGGTGTTTCGGCCATCGTGGTCGCTGTCGAACGCGGCTGGATCACCCGCGGGCAGGCCGTGGAGCGTCTGCTCACCCTTACCCGCTTCCTGCGCGACAAAACCGCCCGCAAAAGCCTGCACGGGGCCTTTCCCCACTGGGTGAACGGCATCACCGGCGAAACCATGCCCTTCGGGGCCAAGGACATCGGCGCGGATATCGTGGAAACGGCCTTCCTGATGCAGAATCTGCTTATCGCCCGCGAATATTTCGACGGCAGGGGGCCGGAAGAGGAACTGCGCGCCATAATCACCCGCCTGTGGGAAGATGTGGAATGGGACTGGTTCGCCGCCGGGCCGGGCGGACGCGAAAAGCCGGAAAACAACGGCATGTACTGGCACTGGAGTCCGGAATACGGTTTTGAAATGAACATGAAGGTGTCCGGCTTCAACGAGTGTCTGGCTCTCTACGTCATGGCACTGGCCTCGCCCACTCATCCCATCCCGCGCGAAGCCTACGCCTACTGGAAGTCCACCGATGAATACCTGCCGAAGAGCGGCAACGGCTACACCGTGGAAGCGGCCATGCCCTATACCGGCCCGCTGTTCATCACCCACTATTCCTTTATCGGCATTGATCCGTTCCGCATCGCGGACGACAAGGTACGCAGGGGCTACGGCATCCGCAACGTCACCCAGGCTCTGGTCAACCGCGCCTATTGTCTGGAAAGTGCGCCGAAGGAGTACGGCTACAGGGAAAACCTGTGGGGCCTGACCTCCTGTGACGCCCCCGAAGGATACACCTTCAACGCTCCGGGCAACGAGCACGGCGTCATCGCGCCCACAGCCGCCCTGTCCTCCCTGCCCTATGCGCCGCATTACGCCATGCAGGTGCTGCGAGAACTGTACGGCCCGCTGAAAAAGGACATGATCGGCCCATGGGGTCCCTATGACTCGCTGAGACCCTCGACCGATCCGGCAAAACGCTGGTATGCCCGCACCTATAACGCCATAGATCAGCTTCCCATTGTGTGCATGGTGGAAAACTACCGTTCCGGCCTGCTCTGGAAGCTGTTCATGCGTACGGAAGAAGCACGGCGCGGTCTGGAACGGGCCGGAATGGCGGAACCGCATCTGCCTCCCGGCTTTCCGGAAATGGTGATTACGCTCAAACCCGCCCGGGATGCCGCAGGAACCCATATTCCGGACGCCTGCGATCTTGCTCTTCATCCGGATCGCGGCGTGTACGAAATACGCTACCGGGCCGAGGCAGCCGGAACGGCGGAATTCCTCCTGCGTGACGCGCGCGGCAGAACGCTGTGGTCCGCCGTCATCAGCGCCGCCCAGGGCGCAAATCTGCTTTCCATTCCCCCTCTGCCCGCCGGAACGGCTGAAGAACACGAGATTCTCACCCTGCACATGAACACGGGCAGCTCCGAACATGAACTCCCCGTCCGACTGCACGGGAGCGCTTTCTCCATTGAGTAGCGCGTTTTGCTCCCGAAAATATCTGCCAACCAGACTCCATGTTCCGGCCCGCAGGTTTCACGCCTGAAGCCGGAGCGTTACGCCGCAAGTGAACTGCGGCGACACCGGGGAAGGGGGGGCGTCGCGGCTTCATCCCGCTTCGCTCGGCATCCGGAACATTCGGGGGAGCATGTTCAAAACGAAAATGCTCTGAAACACCCGAACACACGACGCGGCCCTGTGCCGTTTTGCCGCACAGGGCCGCGCCGTGTTATCCCTGTTCTCTCACTCTTCCGGTTCGTAGCAGACAACGCGGCAATGGTTCTTCACATAACTGTCGCCGTCCAGTATGCGTTCAGCATGCGGTCTGACAATCTTCCAGCGCAAGCCGCCCGCTCCGCAGCCCAGCGGAGGAATGGCGATGTCAGTGACCTTCCTGCCGCCGATCTGGGAAACTATCGATTGATAACACTTGATGACCCAGTCCAGATCCGCCCTGTCCTTCCAGTGAAACTGCGTAGCCGCATTGAAAATGTACCTGGGCATGTCCCGGCTGGTTTCATACACCCAGGTATTGCCCGGACGAATGATTCTTGAACCGCACAGCTTTTCGTACTGCCGGAACATGTTGGGGTATTTTTCCCTGAATACGGCTCCCGCGCCGATATCCATGTTTCCGGCGCAGTTGACGTCATTGACGAGAACTTCATGTTCCCCCTGAAAGATATCGCCCGTCGTAAACGTAATCATGTCTGACACCTCTGGCGACGCATGTTCCGAAGCATGCCGCCCTCAAAGCGTTCACTGTTGAAAATATCCGTGGGCCCGGACACTCCATTCCGGCCCCTGTTCGCCCGTTTTCAGGCATGTCGGCAGGATTCCGCTCCAGATACACATATACGCCGCAGGCAGGAAGAGTCAACGCGACAGGAGAGTTCGCTCTGTTGCAGAATTATGCTGATGGCCCTGTGCGTGACGTGTTCCGTTGCTCCGGCATGGGCGGCGTTCGTTGCCGCAAAGACAGCCCGTGTGGAACACGGGCCAGAGGCAGCATGCTCCATCCGGCTTCAGGCGTGAAACCAGCGGATCAGGACATGGAGGCCGACAGATATGCCCAACCGCAAAACGCCCTGAAACGGCATGCTGAAGCTGTCTTTTTCATTTCGGAAAACTGCCGAACGCCTCACCGGTTCCGCGCTCCGCCTTCTGGCGCTGCTTCTCCGCATACATGAGCCGGTCGGCTTCCTGCACCATGCTCTCCACATTCTCCGCCTGCCGCCCCCATACAGCCCCCAGAGCTATGGAACGGGGAAAACGCTCCTCCCCTTCCTTCAGCATGCTTCTGATCTTGGCATTAAACAGAGCTTCCGGCATATTCTCACACAGGAACACGAACTCGTCCCCGCCGATGCGGAAGATGTCCCTGCTGCGAAAATGCTTGAGAAACAGCTCGCTCAGGGTACGGATGTATTCATCTCCACGTTCATGCCCGAAGGTGTCGTTGACATATTTGAGATCGTTGAGATCAATGAAAATGACGCCGAGACTGCCGTCGGCACGGTCCTTCAGGGCGCGGCACGCGGCAAGATAGGCGTTGCGGTTGCCCATGCCGGTGAGGGGATCGCGCAGGCCGAGGAAACGCAGCTCCTCCGCGGCCCGGCGTTTGGAAATCTCCACATCCACAAAATAGGCCAGCGAATGCAGCAACGAGAGATCACGCCCATCCATGCGCGGATTGTCCACGCCGATGAAACCGCCCGGCTTGCCGTCCAGATGCAGCGGCACCACAAAAAGCCGCCGGATATTCTGCGGTTCAAGTATGGCGTGGATTTCCGGGTACTGTTCCCGGACGAGGGCCATATCCTCGATAATGACATCCTTACCGGTCTTGAACTGCTCAAACCAGGGGCTTACTTCCCCAAACGGCACATGCTGCAGGGAATTCCGCTGGGGCACGACCCCCGGCGCGCACCACTCATGCGTATTGCTGAGACGGGGGCTGTCTTCCGAATATACGTCAAACTCAAAAACATAGGCGCGATCCGCCCCGTACTGCCTGCCCACCAGATCCAGCACCTTGTCAATGGCCGAAGACAACTGTTGCTCCCGCAGCAGGATACGCACGCATTCCACAATCGTCCGCTCAATCTCAAGCCTGCGCTGGGCGCTTTTTCTCTGCTCGGCCTGTGCCGTAATATCCACGGCCACTTCCAGGTGTACAGCCCGCCCTTCCCAGAAAACCAGCTTGTCCTTGACCAGAAAATGCCGCCCCATTACCGGATTGGCATGTTCCCAGACATAAAAGGAATCAAAGGAAAGCCGATCAAGAGGGCAGAATGGACAGGGAGTTTCCAGCCCCTGAAAGAGCTTGTGGCACTTGCAGCCGTGAAAGCTCTCTATGCCCAGCCTGCGCTGACCAATCGAATTGAGCCAGAGCACGTCATATGTCTCGGGATCGCTGACATAAATGATATCTTCCAGCGATTCCGCCACAATGCCGGGCAGGCAGGGAGAAGTTTCGGACAGGCGGGGACAGGTATTTTCCATCTTTCCTCTGGACGCAGAACATGGGGCAAATTCCAGGGCAGCAATCCAATTGGTTCAATATAGCTCCTGTCGAGGCAGAATTCAATCTCATGTCGTCAGACGTGGATACAAAATATATAGTGTAAAACCAACGAGATGTCCTGATGATATTCCAGAATTCCAGGCCGGACAGCAGGTCTGCTGTTCATCAGCACGTTTTTCGTCATGCCTGCGCCTTCTCACCGTCCCGTATCCCGACAAATCGGCCGCGAAACTGCGCATGTTCGGAGCAGACCGCCTCTGGACTGTTTTGTGTTTGAGAATATCTGCCGGCCGGATTCTGCGTTCCGTCAAACCGGTTTGACGGCGCAGGGCGAGACTGAAGCCGCGCCATCGGAGCAGCCGCAAGTGAATTGCGGCTGCTCCGATGGCGACGTGAAACCTGCGGGCCGGAACATGGGGTCCCGGCCCGCAGATATTTTCAACGGCAAAACGCTCTGGACGGCGCACCCCCGCGAAGCGCGGGTTTGTCATCAGTCTGAGGCCCGGAAAACCGGACCTGTCAGTCACATGGTCTCTTTCAGGGTTTCTTCCAGGGCTTCCGCAAAGTTCTCCAGATCCGCCTCGTCAATGTTCAGCGGCGGCAAAAGACGCAGAGTGCGGCCGTAGGCCAGATTGAGGACAAAGCCCCTTTCCAGCAGGCGTTCCCACACCTTCCGGCATCTTTCCTCATCCAGATTCAGTTCCACGCCGATAAGCAGCCCCTTTCCGCGCACTTCACGCACACTGCCGGGCAGTCTTTCCCCCATCTCGCGGAAGCGCGCCCGTGCCCGTTCGCCCAATTCCGCCGCGCGGGCGACCAGCCCGTCGCGCTCCATGATTTCCAGCACCCTGAGGCCCACCGCCGTCACCAGCGCTCCGCCGCCGAAGGTGGTGGCATGACTGCCATGGTCAAATCCCTGCGCCACCTCATCCGTGGCCATCATTGCGCCAAGAGGCAGGCCGTTGGCCAGCGACTTGGCCGAGGTAAACACATCCGGCTCCACGCCGTAATGCTGAAAGGCCCAGAATTTCCCGCTGCGGCCCATGCCCGCCTGCACTTCATCCGCCATGAACAGCACGCCGCGCTCACGACACAGATCGCGCAGGGCTGTCGCATACTCCGGGTCCAGCGGGAATACCCCGCCCTCACCCTGGATCATCTCCACCAGCACAGCCGCGGTATCCGGCGTCATGGCCCGCTCCATGGCGTCGATATCACCCCATGCCACGCGGGAAAAACCATCCGGCAGAGGAGTAAAGCCCTCGGTATGCTTGCCCGTGGCCGCCAGTGCCGCCATGGTCCGACCGTGGAAACAATTCTCCAGAGTGATCACCCGCCAGGCGTTCCGCCCCTGCACAACCTGCTGATAGCGCCGCGCGATCTTGATTGCCGCCTCGTTGGCTTCCGCGCCGGAATTGCAGAAAAAGGCCTTGCCCGCATGGCTGGTGGCAAGCAGCTTTTCCGCGAAGTCCAGTTGTTCTTCCTGATAAAAAAGATTGCTCACATGGATGAGCTTCCGGGCCTGACGCGCGATGACCTCCGCAATTTCCTCATTGCAGTGTCCAAGCCCCGTCACCGCAATGCCCGCCAGCAGATCCACATATTCCCTGCCGTCCGCGTCCCACAGACGCGCACCCTTCGCCCGGACCACCGACAGGGGGTAACGGCTGTAGGTGCGGCACAAAAGCTGTTGTTCCCGTTCCCGGAATCTTTCCAGCGACTCGCTCATGCCAATGCTCCTTGGAGCGTTTTGCGGTTGAACATATTCCTGCCGCCGAACCCCATGTTCCGACGCGCAGGCTTCATGTCTGAAGCCGGGGCCTGATGCCGCAGGTGAATTGCTGCGAAACCGGACAGGGCCGCGCACTCCGCCCCCGGCCGTCAGCGCGAAACGCCCTGCGGACAAGGAGAGCAGAGATGAATCTCGTCCTGCCCGGCTCCGTGCAGCACTTCAATGGCGAAGCGCTCCATCCCGGAAAAGGCTACCAGTTCAGCGTACCCTTGAACGCGCGGGCCAGTTCCTCAACATCGTGGGCGAACAGGGGTTCATGCCCGGATACAAAGGAAAGACCTCCTTCCCGCACTTCACCGATGCGCGAGGCGCTGACGCCGAGCTGAGGAGCGAAAAGCTCCTCAAAGGCCGGAACCCCGGCCGCAGGCACGGAGACCAGCAGACGGCTGGCCGACTCGCTGTACAGGCGCTCTGTCAGGGTCAGGGATTCCGCGATCTTCATGGCATCCACATCCACCACCGCGCCGATACGTCCGCCGATGCACATTTCCGCCACCGCCACCGCCAGCCCGCCGTCGGAAAGGTCATGGCAGGCGGAGACCAGTCCGGCCTGAATCGCCTTGTACAGCGCGCGGTACCGGGCCAGAGCGGAAGGCGCGTCCACGGTGGGAACACGCCCGCCGGAAAGCCCGAGTTCGGACATGACTTCCGCGCCTGCCATTTCCCTGCGAGTAATGCCCAGCAGGTAGATCCCGTCCCCGGCCCGCTTGAAGTCGGAAGTGACGCTCCGGTTCACGTCATCCACAACGCCAAGCACGCTGAACAGCACCGTGGGCGGGATGGAGATCCTGACCCCGCCGCCGGTATAATCGTTCTTCATGGAATCCTTGCCGGAAATGCAGGGCACGCCGTAATCAAGACAGTAACGGGCCAGAGCCTGGCAGGCCCGCACCAGTTGGGCCAGCTTGTAGCGGCCGTCCGGCGTTTTCTCCGACTCCACGGGGTCGCACCAGCAGAAATTGTCCACCCCGGCCATGCGGTCGGGGTTGCCGCCCACGGCCACGGCGTTGCGCACGGCTTCGTCAATGGCGTTGGCCATCATCCAGTATGTGTCATAATCGCTGAATTTGGGGCAGATGCCGTGGCTGAGCACGATGCCGGCCTCACTGTCCAGGCGCGGACGGAGTACGGCGGCATCCGCCGGGCCGTCCTGCCGCAGCCCGACCAGAGGCTTGACCACACTGCCGCCGCGCACCTCATGATCATACTGGCGGATGAGATATTCCTTGCTGCAGATATTCAGGCGGCCCAGCATACGCGGCAAAAGCGCGGCCTGATCCGCTGAGGACACGTCCACACGCGGCTCCATTTCCGTCCGGGGGGCTTCCCAGCGGGCGTTCAGCTCCATCTGGGGCACGCCCTTGTGCATGAATTCCATGGAGAGCGCGGCGACGGGCCTGTCCCCGAAGGTGACGTGAAACACTCCGGAATCGGTGAACTCGCCCAGGGCCGTGGCTTCCACGTCCATGCGCTTCGCCAGCGCCAGAAACTCCTCCAGACGATCCGGGGGAACAGCCAGCGTCATGCGCTCCTGTGCTTCGGAAATGAGAATTTCCCATGGGTTCAGGCCGTCATACTTGAGCGGAGCCAGGGCCAGATCCATGCGGCAGCCGCCGGTATCCTCGGCCATTTCCCCCACGGAGGAGGAAAGCCCTCCCGCGCCGTTGTCGGTAATGGCGTGATACAGCCCCATGTCGCGAGCCCGCATGATGAAGTCGTACATCTTGCGCTGGGTGATGGGATCGCCGATCTGCACCGCCGTGGCGGGAGACCCCTCGTGCAGTTCCTCGGAGGAAAAGGTCGCCCCGTGGATGCCGTCCTTGCCGATGCGCCCGCCCGCCATGACGATGACGTCCCCGGGCAGGGCCCTTTTCTCATAGCCTGGCTTCCCGTGCAGGCTGCGGGGCAGCAGCCCGACGGTGCCGCAGTATACCAGCGGCTTGCCGAGAAAACGCTCGTCGAACACGATGGAGCCGTTCACCGTGGGCACGCCGGACTTGTTGCCGCCGTCTTCCACTCCCTTGCGCACGCCCTCCATGACGCGGCGGGGATGCAGCAGGCGCGGGGGAAGCTCAGCCGTATGGAAGGGCGAGGCGAAACAGAAGACGTCGGTGTTGCATACCAGCTCCGCGCCCATGCCCGTGCCCATGGGATCACGGTTCACGCCCACGATCCCGGTCAGCGCTCCGCCGTAGGGATCAAGCGCGGAAGGACTGTTGTGGGTCTCCACCTTGATGCACACGTCATAATCGTCGTTGAAGGCCACCACCCCCGCATTGTCCGAAAAGACGGAGCGGCAGAAATCCCCCTCGCCGCGCCGCTTGCGCAGCGTGGCGGTCGGCCCCATGACAAAGGTTCTGTACAGGCTGTCGATTTCTTCCGTGACCCCTGCGCCGGCATCCTCATAATGGATTTTTGCGGCAAAAATCTTGTGCTTGCAGTGTTCTGACCATGTCTGGGCCAGCACCTCCACCTCGGCATCGGTGGGGTCGCCCCCCAACCCGTAGAGCGTACGGGCTTCGCGCACCTCGGGCCGGGCGAACCAGTCCCGGATTTTCCGCATTTCCGCAAGGCTCAGAGCCAGGGTATGTTCCCGGCTGTAGCGCATGAGCGCGTCATCGTCCATGGAGGACAACGGCACCACGTCCACCCTGTCGGAAGGAGAGCCGGTAACGGCGGCGGCCCGGGCTTCAAAGCCGGGTTCTTCCGCCCACGCCTCCGCGCTCTTGATGCGGAAACGCTGGATCAGCTCGTTGGCAAGCAGCCCCCCGGCGATGCGCTCGGCATCCCCGCGGACAAGCGGACATGAGGGATTCCCCCACAGGTGATACTGAGCCGAGGTGTAGGCGGCAATGCCGGCGCGCTCGCGGCCCAGCACCAGAGCGGCGGTATCGCGGGCGGTATGCCCTTCATTGTCGGTCACGCCGGGCCGGAAGCCCACCTCGATCACGAAGTCTGCCGGACGCCCCTCGAACTTCGGCGTCATGGGCGCGAGGGAAGCCTGCTGCAGCACGGGATCGTGCAGCGCCGCGCCGTCCACCAGCGCCCGCGCCTCTTCGGGACTTACACCCTTCAGCGTGAATACCTTGATCACGCGGGCGCTGTCCACGGACAGGCCAAGCGCCTCGCGGATTTCCGCGGCGACACGGCGGCCGACGGCATCGTCATGACGGGGATGAACACCGGTTTCCACACGAAAAAGCTGCTGCATGGACGATATCCTGACGTTTCTGCCTGTCCTCCAGGCGTGGCGAAAAAATGGAATTTAACATATTAATGCCCGGACGCCAAGAAGCGCCTGCCCCCTTCGGGGCGGACTCCCGCGGAACGTGCGGCGCTGCCGGGCCAAAAGCTATTTTTCCCGGTCGCGGATAAAGGGGATGACCTCCCGCAGGACATTCAGTTCCGGCCCTTCGGGCAGCAGGGCCAGGCAGGCTTCGGCCCTGTGCAGATACTCATCCGCAAGGGAACGCGCGGCCGCATCATGGCCGCGTTCACGTATGTCTGCGGCGATACGCCCGATCTCCTCGTCACTGAACGAGCCGGAAGCGAATTTCTCCCCAAAGGCGGCGCGTCCGGCTTCATCCAGTTCCCCGGCATAGCGCATGATCGGCGGAGTAAACTTGCCCTCGCGCAGGTCGCCGCCGCAGGGCTTGCCGGTAACGGCGGCATCGGCAAAGTCCAGGGCGTCATCCACCATCTGGAACGCGATGCCCGCATACAGCCCGAAATCGGACAGCGCCTCCACCCGCCGCGGGTCAGCCCCCGCATACAGCGCGCCCAGGCGGCAGGATGCGCGCAGCAGCCAGCCCGTCTTGCCCGTCACCACCTCGACGTATTCGGCCTCGCCGTGAGAACATGACCCCTGGAGGGCGATTTCATGCGCTTCTCCGGCCACGGTGCGCATCATGGCATCGGATACGCATTCCACCATCTCCGTCTTTCCGAACACCGTCACCTCACAGTCCGCCAGCGCGAGCATCGCATCCCCGGCGAGCAGGGCCGGGCGCAGGCCGAAGCGCGTATGGGCGGAAGGTCTGCCCCGCCTGGTGTCAGCCTCATCCAGGATGTCGTCATGCAGCAGGGAGGCCGCATGTATCATTTCCGGCACGGCGCAGAGCCGGTACAGCCCGGGGTCATCGCGGCCGAGCAGACGGGACGCGGTCAGCGTCAGCAGGGGACGCAGCCGCTTGCCCCCCGCAAGCAGCACATATGCGCCTATTTCCCGCACCGGAGCGGGCAAAAGTTCAACGGCCCTTTCCAGCGCGCAATGGACGCGCGGCCGCTCCTCTTCAAACAGACGAATCAGCGACAACTCCTGCTCTTGCATCAGGGAGGCTCCTCGCCCGCGTCTGCGGGTCTTTTGACGTTATGCTCTCCCTTACCGGGGGGAGACTGCCATTTTTGAGCGAAAAGCGTCCGGGGCGCAAGCATTTTCCCGGGCGCGAGCGGATTCGCGCGAAGGAGCTTTACAAGGAGCCGTCCTCCCCGCTACTCTGGGCGCAGGCCGGAGCATTCCGGCGCAACCTCTTTGCGGTGGAAAATCATGCAGTTTGACGCAGCTTTCTTTTTTGCGGCCCTGGCCCTGGCTCTCGTGCTGGAGGGACTTCCCTGGGCGCTGGCTCCGGGCCGCACGCGGGAAAGCCTGCGCCTTCTGCTCGATCTCCCGCCCCAGGCCCTGCGGGCGGGCGGCGCGGCGCTGATCGCGCTGGGCATTCTGGCCGCCGCGCTGGGCATCTGTTTCAGGAGCTGATGGAATGCAGGAAACAACTGGAGCCCTGATCCTTGCCGCAGGCAGGGGAACGCGCATGCCTTCCCCCCGCCCCAAGGCGCTGCAGACGCTGCTGGGCGAAAGCATGCTCGCGCTGATACTGGAAGAAACGGCAAAACTTTCCGGCCTTGCCGGCATATGGACGCTCGTCGGCCATCAGGCCGAACTTGTGCGTGCGGAAGCGGAACGCGCGGCGGCCGCCCTGCCGCCTTCCCGCGCGGACGCCCCGCGCATCTTCTGCATCGAACAGAAGGAACAGCTCGGCACGGGACACGCCCTGATGACGGCTCTGCCCGAAATGGCCGGACAGGCCGAGTTCGATCGGCTGCTGGTGCTTAACGGCGACGTCCCCCTGCTTTCGGCCCCGCTTCTGGCCCGTTTCATGCAGGAAGCGGGAGACTGCGACCTTGCCTTTCTTTCCCTCGAACTCCCCGATCCGGGCGCATACGGCCGCGTGGTACGCGACAGGGAAGGCCGCGTCCGGGCCATTGTGGAAGCAAAGGACTACGATCCCGCCCTGCACGGGGCAGACCCGCATGAAATCAACTCCGGCCTGTATCTCATCCGGCGCGGGACGGCGGAAAGCCTGCTGCCCCGCCTGTCCAGCGACAATCGCGGCGGCGAATACTATATCACGGACCTGGTGAAGCTTGCGGCGGACGAGGGGCTTGACGCAAGAGGCATTCTGCTCCCTGCCGGAGACGGCGGCGAGGCCCTGCTCGGCGCGAATACCCCGGCCGAACTGGCGGAAGCCGAGCGTCTGCTGCAAAAACGCCGGGTGCGCGAACTGCTGGAAGGAGGCGTCATCCTGCACGCGCCGGAAAGCATCCGGGTCAGCCCTCTGGCGGAAATAGAGACGGGCGCGGAACTTGCCGGTCCCTGTGAAATATCGGGGCGGAGCATAGTCCGGCGCGGAGCGGTCATCGCCTCCCATTGCGTACTCCGCGACGCCATCATCGGCGAGGACTGCCGCATCCATTCCTTCTGCCACATCGAAAGCGCCCGGGTGGAGGCCCGCTGTCTGGTGGGGCCGTATGCCCGGCTCCGTCCCGGAGCGGTGCTGGAGGAAGACGCGCACATGGGCAATTTTGTCGAGATGAAGAAAGCCCGTCTGGGCAGAGGCTCCAAGGCCAGCCATCTCAGCTACCTCGGCGATGCGGAAATAGGGCCGGGCGTGAACATCGGAGCGGGCACCATTACCTGCAACTACGACGGAACCCGCAAGCACCGCACCGTTATCGGCGCGGGGAGTTTCATCGGCAGCAATACCGCTCTGGTTGCTCCCGTGGAACTGGGCGAGCATACGCTGGTGGGAGCCGGATCGGTCATCACCCGCGACGTGAATGCCGGAGAACTTGCCGTGGCCCGGAGCAGGCAGGTCAATCTGCCGCGGAAAAAGTAGAGTCTGTTATCGCGTGATATTGAGAATGGCCCTGACCGCCGGGGCGCGAGCGCGGCGTTCTGTGAAACGAGCCCCGCCTGGAAGCGGAAGAAAGTGGCCGCGGATGCATGTTGCCGCCCGTTCCGCGGCAATACACAGCCCGCGCAGCAATATCAGCATTGTCATGGAGCATTTCAAGCGCGAAATGCTCCATGACAGAACGTTTTCAGCAGCCTCGGAAGAAATCAGTTTCTCTTCAGTTCCAGCGCCTTCTGGATCATGGCGTCAAGGGTGGTGATGGTTTTGCTGTTGCTCTGGAAGCCCCGCTGGGTGATGATCATGTTGGTCATTTCCCGCGACATGTCCACGTTGGACGTCTCCAGATAGCCGCCCATGATCGTGCCGTAGTTTTCCGTGCCGGCCTCGCCGTATTCCACGTTTCCGGCTTCTTCTCCAGCGGAATAGAGATTGTTTCCCTCATGGCGCAGGCCATCCTCGCTGGCAAAGCGGAAAACCGGAATCCTGTACAGGGACTTTGTCTGGCCGTTGCTGTAGGTGGCCACGATATCGCCGTTTTCCTCCACCTGCACATCGGAAAGCTCTCCCGTGGGGTAGCCGTCCTGCCTGCTGGAAATCAGCGAGGAAGCGACCGGCAGATTGCTGGTCTGCTGCGTGCCGTGCGAGGGAGAACTCATGCCGGGCAGGGAGGATATGGATGTTCCCACTCCGGCCGCGCTGGCGGGCATGTTCTCCCATGCGTCGGACCCCGCGGTCAGCCCCAGATTCAGAGCCACGGTCTGCGGTTCGCGATCCGCAAAGGCAAGCGAAAGCTGCGGCGTGCCGTTGACCAGCGGCGCGGCAGTCCAGTTGTTCAAGTCCTTGAGATCCCCGCTCCCGGGAGTGAACGCCGACATGTTCGTCAGTTCCCCGCTGCTGGAAAAGGTCAGCGTGCCGGCCATGAGCAGCCCCGCTCCCTCGCTGCCCTGCGCAGCCGCCCTGCCGTCCGCCGCGGGATCCATGGCCACCACGAATTCCACGACTTTCTGCCCGTTCGCTCCCGGCGCGGCGTCGAAATACACCGTCAGATCACGCGCGGTCCCCTGGCTGTCATACACGCGCAGGGGCTGCTTGTAGTCCGTTGCCGTAAGCGGCGGCGTCTGCCCGCCGTTCCATGACTTGAGCAGGGAAAAATAGGGGTTGTCCGGATCGGAAACGCTGTCATTGGTGACATTGAGATTCATCAGCGCCGTCAGGGACGTGGTGGCCCTGGGCGGAGACTGTGTCACTCCTTCCGCGCCGAAATCGATCTCGATGGGCGCAAGGCCGCCCACAGGCTGGCCGTCTTCCCCCAGCGCAAGGCCGGTCACGGATTTGCCGTCGGCGGAACGCAGCGTGCCTTCCGCATCGAAACGGAAGTTTCCCGCCCGCGTATAGTAGACGTTCTCGCCGTCCGACACCTGGAAGAACCCCTTGCCGGTAATGGCCAGATCCGTGAAGGAATTGCCCTGTTCATACGATCCGTCCGTAAACAGGGTGCGCGTAGCGGCAAGACGCACGCCCATGCCCGTCTGATGCCCCACGGGAATGGAATCTCCCGCCTGGGTCGTCGCGCCGGCCGCGCGCGTGGTCTGGTACATCATGTCATCGAACAGCGTGGACTGCTGCTTGTATCCCACGGTGCTCACATTGGCCAGATTCTGCGCCACGGAACTCATTCCCGCGCTGTGGGCCCTGAGCCCGCTGGCTCCCGAATATAATCCCTGCATCATGGCACGGACTCCTTGCTGAAAAGATGCGGACGCGGCGGCAAATTTTGCCGGAACCCGACTCCTGCTCCAGCACATAGCACAAAGCGTGCCAAAACTGCCAGGGACCCGCTGACTTATTCTGTCAGCAGTCTGCGCCCGTGCGGAACACGGGCCGCTTTGCGGCGGCCGTCGTTGCCGCCCATGCCGGGGCAAAGCCGCGCGTCACGCACAGCGCCATCAGCGCAGCCCTGCGACAGAGCCCGGCAAAAATCGCTTGACAGCCGTCCCGCCTGCCTCCATGCTTTTTGCTCCCTTTATTCAAGGGTATTCAGAAATCAAGGAGTTCAGCCATGCCCTGCCGCCTGCTCAAAGTACAGTCCGCCGACGATCCCGCGGCCCTCGAGTTCTTCCGCACCCTTGCCGGAAGGCATGATCCCGGCGACGCGGTGGAAGCGCAGACGCGCGCCATTCTGGCCGATGTCGCCGCCCGGGGCGATGAAGCCGTCATCGAACTGACCCGTCATTTTGACTGTCCGAGCTTTGCGGCCCCTCTGGCCGTGTCGCAGCAGGAACTGGAACGGGCGGCCTCGACCATCGCCCCCGACGAGCTGGACGTCATTGCCGAAGCCGCCGCACATATCCGCGAGTTTCATCAGGCCGAAAAAGAGCGTTCATGGTTCATGACCCGCCCCGACGGCACCGTGCTGGGGCAGAAGGTGGAAGCCGTGGAACGCGCGGGCCTGTATGTGCCCGGCGGGCAGGGCGGCAACACTCCGCTCATTTCCAGCCTGCTCATGGGGGCCGTGCCCGCTCAGGTAGCCGGAGTGCGGGAAATCGCCGTGGTTTCGCCTCCCCGTGAGGACGGCTCGCTCAATCCCTACATTCTGGCCGCCGCGTACCTGCTGGACATCACCGAGGTCTACCGCGTCGGCGGCCCCTGGGCCATCGCCGCTCTGGCGCAGGGCACGGCGAGCATCCCCGCCGTGGACGTCATCGCCGGGCCGGGAAACATCTTTGTCACCACAGCCAAGAAACTTGTACAGGGCAAGGTGGGCATCGACATGCTCGCCGGGCCGAGCGAAATTCTGGTGCTGGCCGACGACGGCGCGCAGGCCGAATGGATCGCGGCGGACCTGCTTTCCCAGGCGGAACACGACAAGCTGGCCTCGGCCATCTGCGTGACGGACTGCGCTCATCTGGCCGACCGGGTGCTCGCCGCGCTCTCGCGCCGTCTTGCGGATCTTCCCCGCGCGGAAATAGCTTCCGCCTCGCTGCGTGACTGGGGCGCCATTATTCTTGTGCCGAGCCTCCAGACCGGCATAGACATGGCCAACGCCATCGCGCCCGAACACATGGAAGTCCTCACCCGCGACCCATGGAGCATCATGCCCCGGGTACGCCATGCGGGAGCGCTGTTCCTCGGCCAGCATTCCGCCGAAGCGGTGGGAGACTACTACGCCGGGCCGAACCATGTGCTGCCTACCATGGGCAGCGCCCGCCACGCTTCGGCCCTGGGTGTGCAGACATTCTGCAAGAAAACGAGTATCATTTCCGCCACAGCGGCATTCACGGAACGCCACGCATCCTCCATCGCCCGGCTTGCCCGGCTGGAAGGGCTGGAAGCCCATGCGCGCTCCGTGGAGCTGCGCGGACCTCGCGTCTAGAGTGTTTCGCCATCGAAATGCTCTGCGGAAGCGTGAAACCTGCGGGCTGGAATACAGGGTCCGGCCGGCGGACATCTTCAATGGCAAAACGCTCTGGAACTGTTTGACTTCAAACATGCTCCGGAAGTTGAAAGGAACGCTTCAAAACCATAAAGGATCTTCCGATGACCTATCCCGTCGTGACGCAAACAGACATCAGGGAATTTCCGCTGATTTCGCGCGGCAAGGTGCGCGATATTTATGATATCGACGATGAGACGCTGCTTATCGTCACCACGGACCGCATGTCGGCCTTTGACGTGATCATGAGTTCGCCCATCCCCATGAAAGGCGTGGTGCTCAACCAGATCACCCTGTTCTGGATGAAACGCTTCTCGCACCTTGTGCCCAACCACATCAGGGAAGCGGACGTCAACCGTTATCCCGCCGCCCTTCAGCCCTACAGGGATGAATTGGCAGGCCGCTCCCTGCTGGCGAAGAAGGCCAGACCTCTGCCGGTGGAGTGCATCGTGCGCGGCTATCTGGCCGGTTCCGGCTGGAAAGACTACAAAAAGACGGGTGAAGTGTGCGGGCACAGGCTACCGGCGGGTCTGCAGGAATCCTCCCGGCTGCCCGAACCACTCTTCACGCCTTCCACCAAGGCTGAACTCGGACAGCATGACGAGAACATCAGCCTGCAGGAAGCGGAAAGGATTCTCGGCACGGACAGGGCCCGTTCCGTGGCGGAACTGACCATGAGCATCTATCGTCAGGCCGGTGAATATGCCGCAGGCCGGGGCATCATCATTGCCGACACCAAGTTTGAGTTCGGCATGGTGGACGACCGGCTGACCCTGATCGATGAAGTCCTCACCCCTGACTCGTCACGCTTCTGGCCCGCCGAGGGATATGCTCCCGGCCGGAGCCAGCCCAGCTTCGACAAGCAGTATCTGCGCGACTGGCTGGAGGGGCAGCCCTGGGACAAAACCCCGCCCCCGCCCGCTCTGCCCGGAGAAGTCATCAGAACCACCACGGAAAAATATCTGGAAGCCTATCATATCATCACCGGAAGCCACATTCAGTAAACGCACGCAGGAGGCTATATGCTGCTGAAAGGAAAAAAGGCCCTGATCATGGGCGTTGCCAATAACCGTAGCATCGCCTACGGCATTTCATCCGCCTTCGCGCGTGAAGGCGCACGTCTTGCCTTCAGCTATGCCGGGGACGCGATCAAGAAGCGCGTCGAACCCATCTGCGAAGAACTCGGCGGGGAATTCACCTTTCCCTGCGATGTGAGCAGCGACGCGGAAATCGCCGCCGCCGCCGAAAAGGTGAAGGAAAAATGGGGAAAGATCGACGTGCTGGTTCATTCCGTGGCCTATGCTCCCAAGGAGGAACTCGCGGGCCGCTATCTCGACACCTCCCGCGACGGCTTCAGGGTTGCCCTCGACATCTCCGCCTATTCGCTGGTGGGTCTGTGCCGCGCCTTTGAGCCGCTCATGGATGAAGGCTCCTCAGTTATCTGCATGACCTATTTCGGCGCGCAGAAGCTGGTTCCCAACTACAATGTCATGGGCGTGGCCAAGGCTGCGCTGGAAGCCTCCGTGCGCTACCTTGCCTCCGATCTCGGGGAAAAAGGGGTACGCATCAACGCCATCAGCGCCGGCCCGATCAAGACCCTGGCCGCCTCGGGCATTTCGGATTTCCGCGTCATTCTTGACCATATCGAAAAATTCTCGCCCCTGCGCCGTAACGTGACCATCGATCAGGTCGGCAACGCCGCCCTTTTCCTGGCCTCGGATCTGGCCTCCGGCGTAACCGGCGACGTGCTGTTCGTGGACAGCGGCTACCAGACCATCGGCCTGACTCCGGTCATGGCTGAAAAGCACTGATGTTTCCGGTGGCGCGGCAAGGCCGCGCCACCGGAAACTGTCCCCTCCCGGGATTCCTCCTTTTGGGGTTGACGTTCTTCCGGCTTGTGAGATAAATCATTTCCCGGCAGAATTACGGAGCCAATCCTGTCCCCGAACCCTGTACCCCCGCCCGAACCCTATCCCCCTGGAGGAAGAGCCATGGAATACGCATGGCTGATGCTCATCCCCGTGACCGCTCTTGCCGGTGCGCTGTGGTGGGCCAAAAGCCGCTCCTGCTGATGCGGCCACCAAGGGCAGGACGATGAAGGAGCCTGCTGCCCCTGGCCGGGAGCCGGGGAATATCATGAGAACACGGAAGGAAAAAACGCCTGACGTGCCCGCCTTCACATGAAAACAGCCCGCCGGAAATTTCCGGCGGGCTGTTTTCATGTGAAGGCGGGCGGCTTCATGCTCAACCTTTGCCTTCCCCATCGTCGCTCTTTTTGCCGTCAGCCCTGGGAGGCCGCCACGAACAGGCGTCACGCGCCTGGCTTCCCTGCCCTCAGGAAGGCAGAATGCCTTTCCTGCGCAGGAAAATGACAAGACCCATCACTGCGACGATAATCAGAATGTCACCCCATGAACTCATGTCAACCTCCTTGCCGGGGATTCATGCCCAGGGCATTTCGTTCCTGGAATGCCCTGTGGAGCCGAGCAAACGAGACTCATCTCCGCCCTCCTTGTCCGCAAATCGCTTCGCGCTCACGGCCGGGGCGCCGCGGCGCCCCCCTTCCCAGGTATCGCCGCAATTCACTTTGCGGCGTCAAGCTCGGGCTTCAGGCGTGAAACCTGCGAGCCGGAACACGATATCTGACCCGCAGATATTTTCAAACGCAAAACGCTCCAGAAAGCAGCCGGTTCCCGGAAGGAGTATCGCTCTTTCCCGTGCGGCGGACAAGAGCATGATAGAACAGGCTCCCCGGCAGAGCGCAGCTTCTCATTGCCTTGACAATGCTCCCTCCCCTGTCGCATTCTGCGCCCCTGCCTTCCGCCCTTTTCAGAAGAAAGGGGCAGTCATGTTTTTATAACACATAAAAATATAAAGGGAATGTATGATTCTGGATCGCCTTGAACATATCGCCCGCTGGCCTCTCGGCACGGCATGGGCGGAAATAGGCGCGGAACTCGGACAACTGGCGGCCGGGGGAGCCGGACTGCCGGAGGGCGAATATTCCCTGCCTCACGGCGCGAAAGCTTTCGTGCAGACGTATGTCAGCCGTGATCAGGCAGAGGGACTGTATGAGAATCATCACATCATGGCCGATGTCCAGACCGTGCTGGACGGAGAGGAATACATGCTTGTCGCCGACGCGGAGGGGCTTGCCCCTGATGCCCGGCGCGGCGGCAGCGACACGGAATTCTTTCGGGAAACCCCGCCTGCCTCGGCTCGTGTTCTGCTGCGGCCCGGAATATTCGCGCTGCTGCTGCCGGGGGAGGCGCACATGCCCTGTCTGGCGGCAGATCGCCCCGCCACGGTGAAAAAACTGGTGGCAAAAATTCCGGCTGTGCTGCTCTCTCCTGCCCCGGAACGGTGATCGGCTGAATCTGCACGCCGTCCGGGCCGTCTTTTGTCCAACCTTCAAACATACACAAGCGTAAAGGGATTTCGCATGGATTTGTTTGATCAGGCATCCGAACTGGAACGTCTTGAACGTGAAACCGCATTGCAGAATGCCCGCAAGGGCACATATCAGGAAGGTCCCGAATGGATCGACGGCGTGCCCTGCTGCCGCGAATGCGGAGACCCCATTCCTGCCGCCCGCCTCCGGGCCATCCCCGGCGTAGGCCTGTGCAGGACATGCCAGGAGGAGCTGGAACTGAACGCCGCAGACTGACACCGCCTTCCACGCGAAGCCCCCGCCGCCCGAATCCGGACTGCGGGGGCTTTGGTATTTTTATTCGGCTCTCCTGCTGCGTGGTATCGGAATACCCCTGCCCGCCGGAAGCGCGAGCGGGTATCGACAAGGCCATTCGGGCGTCATCGGGAGCCTGCGGACGCAATATTTCGCGGAGCCGGGGGAACGGCAGCCGTCAGAGCATTTTCGCTTTGAAAATGCTCCCGGAGTCGAGCGAAGTGAAACTCCGCCGCGGCCCCGGCTTCACTTTTTCACGGCCTCCGTCACGGAGTCCGCCAGCCGCAGGAACGCGGCTTTGGCCGCGCTGTCCGCATCCAGCGCCACAATGGGTCTGCCGAGATCGGCGGCCACCACCGTGGCCGGGTCCAGCGGAATCGCTCCCAGAAAGGTCAGTTCATCCTGTTTTGCCAGTGCTTCGCCGCCGCCCTTCCTGAACAGATCGATTTCCCCGCCGCAGTGCGGGCAGACCAGCCCGCTCATGTTCTCCACAATGCCGAGAACGGGAGCCTTGACCAGACGAAGGAAATCCAGCGCCTTGCGCACGTCCGCAAGGGAAATTTCCTGCGGCGTGGTCACCACCACGCAGCGCGCGTCAGGGATGCAGTCCATGATGGTCATATGCTCGTCGCCCGTGCCGGGAGGAGAGTCGATAACCAGATAATCCAGCGCCCCCCACTTCACGTCGGAAAGGAACTGCTGGATTGCCGAAGTCTTCTTGGGGCCGCGCCAGACGACGGCGCTGTCCTTCTCGGGCAGGAAGGATTCAATGGAAATGTAGGAAAGCTCGCCGCCTTCCGGACTGCCGGGCACGGGACAGCGCACCGGGAGCAGCCTGCCCGCGTCGTCCGCGAGCACCTGCCCCTCGCAGCCGAGCAGATGCGGCACGCTGGGGCCGTGAATATCCACGTCCAGAATCCCCACCCTGTTGCCGCGCATGGCAAGCGCCACGGCCAGATTGACGGTGACGGAACTCTTGCCCACGCCGCCCTTGCCGCTCATGACGAAAATCCTGTGTTTCACGCCGGACAAGTTATCGGCAATAACCTTGAGCTGGTAATTATGGGTCATGGGAATGGACGCATGACCCTGCTGACCGGAACATTCGGACATGTCTGTCTCCTTTGCAGATGAGTGTCTTCATTTGCGCCGGATCGGGGGAAGGAGTCAAGCGGGGGCTGAAAAAAAACGCGAAAAACTTTTTGTTCCGGGTCTTGATCTTTGCGGCAGGAGTATTATGCTCAAAAGAGCAAAACATACCGGAAAAGATACCCTGCCCAAACCGCTGCCGAGACTGTCATGCCCAGACCAAGATGCTGCCGTTTCATCGAACGCGACCCGCATGTGCGCCTGTTCAAGCCGTGCGGCGTGATCATGCGCGATCTGCCCGTGGTGGATCTGCCCGTGGACGGTCTCGAGGCCATGCGTCTTGCCGATCTGGAAGGCATGACCACGGAACGGGGAGCGGAACTGATGGGAGTTTCCCGGCATACCTTCGGCCGCATGCTGGCGGAAGCCCGGCGGGCCGCGGCCGAAGCACTGGTGCACGGGCATGCCCTGCGCATTGCCGAAAGCGCGAACGTGCGCTCCCGTCCTCACGACATTATTTTTCCGAAGGAGCACAAAGCTATGAAAATCGCAGTTTCCAGCGAAGGCCCCGGTCTCGACTCCATGGTGGATCCGCGTTTCGGCCGGGCCGCCGGTTTTGTTCTTGTGGATTCCGAAACGCTGGACAATACATACCTGGACAACGGTTCCTCCCAGGTGCTGGCGCAGGGCGCAGGCATTGAAACCGCGCAGCGCGTTGCCGATGCCGGAGCGGAGGCGGTTCTCAGCGGCTATGTCGGCCCCAAGGCTTTCGAGGCGCTGAAGGCGGCGGATATCCAGATTTGCCAGAACCTCGACGGCCGCACCGTGCGCGAGGCCGTGGAACTGTTCCGCAGCGGCGGCGCTGCCGCCGCGGACGCCCCGAACGAGGAAGGACGCCACCATTAACCGGGGGAAATACCATGCGCATTGTATTCGCCAGCGGCAAGGGCGGAGCGGGCAAAACCACGGTGACGGCCTCGCTGGCCGCGCTGTGGCCTCGCCCGGTCATCGCCGCCGACTGTGACGTGGAAGCGCCCAATCTGCACCTTTTTCTTGCGCCCGATTTGCCCGAACATGCGGCAATCACGCTGGACGTGCCGGTGCTGAATGCGGAAAAATGCACGGCCTGCGGGGCCTGCAAGGATATCTGCCAGTATCGGGCCATTGCCCGCTTCGGCAGGAAGGTGCTTGTTTTCCCCGATATGTGCCACGGCTGCGGCGGATGCTTCGCTGTCTGCCCCGAAGGGGCGTTCGATACAGGCAAGCGCGAACTGGGCGCGCTGGAGGAAGGCACTTTCTCCGCCGCCGGAGCGCGGGGACGCTTCATCATGGGGCGGACACGCATAGGCGAGGCCATGACGCCTCCCCTGCTGCGGACTCTGCTGGCCCGGTTGGAGAACATGACTGCCCAGGCCGGAGAGGACGTCCTGATCGACTCCCCTCCCGGCGTGAGCTGCCCGGCCATGACCGTGGCCGGACGGGCCGACATGGCGGTGCTGGTGGCGGAACCCACGCCGTTCGGCTTTCATGATTTCAAGCTGGCGCACGCGGCTTTCGCCCGGACCGGCGCGGAACTGGCCGTGGTCATGAACCGTTCCGGCATGGAAGGCAACGAGGCGGGGGATGCCGCGCTGCGGGCCTGGTGCGCGGAACGGCGCCTTCCCCTGCTGGCCGAACTGCCCTTTGACCGCGCGGCGGCGGAACAGTATGCCGGAGGCGGACTGATTGCCCGGACGTCCCCCCTCTGGGAAAGGCGCTTCCGCGCTCTGGCTGAAGCCCTTCTGCAACGCGCGGAACAAGGAGGACGCCATGCGTGAGATAGTCGTGATCAGCGGCAAGGGCGGCACAGGCAAGACTTCCGTGTGCGCGGCCCTCGCGCATCTGGCCTCCGGCGGGATGACGGACGCCGGAAAGAACATTGTCATCTGCGATCTCGACGTGGACGCGCCTGACCTGCACCTTCTTCTCTCTCCCGCGCCACGCCGCAGGGAAGCCTTCATTTCCGGCAACGAGGCGGAGATCAGCCCCGAAGTCTGCATCCGCTGCGGCAAGTGTGCCGGACTGTGCAAATTCGGCGCTGTTCTGCATGAGGAAGACGCCTTCGTCATCGACCCCATGCGCTGCGAAGGCTGCGGCGTCTGCTTCCGTCTCTGCCCGGCCGGGGCAATCGCCTTCCCCGAGCGCGAATGCGGGGAATGGTACATCAGCGATACCCGTTTCGGGGTAATGGCTCACGCCCTGCTCAATCCGGGGCAGGAAAACTCCGGCCGTCTGGTCAGCCTGCTCAAGCAGCAGGCGCGGGAACTCGCGCGCGAAAACGGGGCGGAAACCATTCTGTGCGACGGCTCGCCCGGGGTCGGCTGCCCCGTCATCAGCTCCCTCTCCGGCGCGACGCTGGCCGTGGCGGTGGTGGAGCCAACACCGTCAGGCGTCCACGACTTTGAGCGGGTGGCCGCATTGTGCGACCATTTCCGCATTCCTGTGACCCTGATCATCAACAAGGCCGATCTCAATCCCGCCGAAACGGCGCGCATACGCGCCCTGGCCGGGGAAAAGGGCCGGACGGTCGCCGCCGAACTGCCGTTCAGCCCGGACGTGACACGAGCCATGATCGCGGGCAAGGCCCTGACGGAAACGGATTCCCCTCTGGCCGGGCTTCTTGCCGGGGCATGGAAAACCATCGACGGACTCGCCGCTCAGGCGGCCTCCCATAAGACACCCAACCTTTAACATTCCGAGGATCATACCATGGACAAGAAAATCATCGCCATTCCCTCCGCCCTGCCCGGCGGCCTTGACGCGGGCATGGGCATGCACTTCGGCCACTGTGAAATCTATACCATTGCGGAAGTGGAAGACGGCAAGGTTGCCTCCGTTCGTACCCTGCCTCCGATCCCCCATCAGCAGGGCGGCTGCCTCGCCCCGGTGAACTATCTGGCCGGAGAAGGCGTCAACGTGCTGCTGGCGGGCGGCATGGGCATGCGTCCCCTCATGGGCTTCAATCAGGCGGGCGTGGAAGTCTACTACGCGGGGAACTTCCCCACCGTGGGACAATCCGTGCAGGCCTTCATCGAGGGCAAGCTGCCCGCGTTCACGCCTGAACACTCCTGCGGCGGGCACTAGAGCGTTTTGCTGTTGAAAGTCCCTGCGGCCGGGCACCCCTGCCCGTCTGTGCAAAGCACTTTACGGACAAGGCGGGCAGAAATGAGTCTCGTCTTGCGCGACGCCGTGGAACATTTCAATCGTGAAATGCGCCGGGGGGTTCCTGCCAGCGTGGTTTCGGAATTCGGAATACGTCAGGCAAAGGAACTGATTTACTTTGGATTGAGCACGCGGGAGACGCGGTGAACCGCGAAGCGGCTCAACCGTGCGGCAAGCCTGCGGACGTTGAACGGTGAGCGAAAGCTGACAGGATAGAACAATACGGGAAGGCCTGTGTGCCGGAACAGGGGAGGGGATTGGCAAGGGGAGGTGTCGGAGGGGAGGATGAAGCCCGCCCCTGACACACCTCCCCTTGTCCCTGCCCGGAGGGCGGAAGGCCAGAGCCTTTCGCTTGTGAAATGCCCTGCTTCAGCCGGGCAGGGCGAGACTGCTCCGATGGAGGCGTGAAACCTGCGGGCCGGAACACAGGGCCTGACTGGCAGATATTTTCAATGGCAAAACGCTCTGACGAAGCCCAAACAGCCGATCTCCGGCACTCAAACCTCCGCACCGCCCCTGCCCTTCTTTCCCCGTGCAAAAAAAGACGCCGCCTGAAAAGGCGCCGCAAGGATTCCCCATGACAAGTACCATTCTCATCGTCACCTCCGACGCCGCAAAATGGCAGCCCTGCCTCCCTGTCTTCGGGGAACACGGCGCGGACGTCACGTTCGTCAGCTCTCTGGATGCCTGCAAGGAGGCCCTGCGCGGCAATCCGCCCCGCCTCTATGTTCTGGATCTCGGTCTGGAAGGAAAAGAACTGCGCGCGGCGCTCATGGATCTGCTCATGATCAATGCCGCGGCGCACAGCGCAGTCACCACCGGCATGGAGGCAGACGCCTTCCACGACGCCATGGAAGGACTCGGCATCCTGACGGGTCTTCCCCTCTCGCCCGGGGAGAACGACATCCGCCATATGCTGGATCTGCTGGCAAAGCTGTAGGCTATGCTCCGCAACGGACGGCGTCACGCATCAGTTCCGCGCCGCCTGCAAGGGGGAATACGGAAAACGCGCCGTTTTCAATAACGCCATAGCTTCGTGGAAAGTCCGCCTTGGGCAGGCTTGCGCTGCCGGGATTCCAAAAGTGAATGCCCTCCCGCCCTTCCGCCCGGGGAATATGCGTATGCCCGGAAAGCTGCGCGGATCCGGCAGCGAGCCCGGGGAAGGTGCCGCCGGCGGGCAGAGCGTGGCCGTGGACGGCGAAAATGCGCACCCCGTCCGCAAACAGCCATGCGCTTTCCGCCAGCGGGAACGGCAGCATCATGGCGTCCACCTCCGCATCGCAGTTGCCGCGGACGCACATGAGCGGCAGGCTCCGCTCCGCAAGCCACTCTCTGAACATCAGCGCCGTCTCCGCCGGAGCATATTCCTCCGGCAGACGGTTGCGCGGACCATGGTACAGGATATCGCCCAGCAGAACGAGCATGTCCGGATTCAGACGTTCCGCCGCCGCGCGCAGGCTTCTCGCGGCAGCCAGTGAGCCGTGTATGTCCGATGCAATGAGCAGGCGCATGGTTGTTTCAACCCACAGTCGCCCCACCCGCCGACTGACTCCGCCGCCGACGGATGGGGACAGATGGGGGCGTGCGGAGCGCCCTTCCCTGAAGGGGAAGGGCTGTCGAAAAGATTCCACCGGCTCCACCGCCGTGTCAAGGACTCTTTCCCCGGCGCTCTGTTGTAGAACCGTGTTGACGGCGTTGTGCGTGGCGTGCGGCCTTGCTCCGGCTTGAGCGGCAACATTCGTTGCCACAAGGTCAGCCCGTGTTCCACACGGGCGAGAGGCAGCATGTATCCACGGCCGGCTCGCTTGCGCCTCCGGCGGTCAAGGTATTTTTCAACACTATTCTGCAACAGAGCGAGGGGGAAAGGAGGAGTTGACACGACGGCGAAGCCGATGAAATCCTTAGCCCCTCCCTGAAGGGAGGGGCAATGCGCACGACCCCTGTCCTTCGGCTGCTTCAGTCAGTCGGCGGATGGGGCGACTGTGGATTGAAACATGAGCGTCTATTCCACCACCATGCGCCCCGCCGCGCCTGTCGCGCTCAGGCGGGGATCGTACATGGCCTCCGCATGCAGCGGGGGCAGGGTGAATTCCCCTCTGGTCACGGCCCGCGCCCGGTAGGCGAAGACGCCGTCCCCGGTTCCGACGGACGTGAAGAGCAGCATGCGATCCTCACGCCGCTCGGCATGGTCCGGGGCAAGCATGGCGGATTTCGTGCCGCCGGGAATGGAATCCAGCCCCGCCTCCAGCGCGCCGCCGCCTTCGGCCATGATCATTTCCAGCCCGCCGGGCAGGATGTCGCTGACGGCCACATTGTCCGCCGGACGATCATAGGCGCGCACATGAAGGATCACAATCAGCTCCTCGCCCTGCTTCACCGCCCGCAGGAAGCGCCCCGTTCCGTCCATTACGGTGTTTCCCTCCCTGTCGCGGATCTCGCGGAACGCCTCCATGCCCCTGTACTCCGGGGCGGAAGGAAGCACTGCGTCAAAGCCTGTGCCCAGAACTTCCCAGAACAGCGGAAGCCCCGCTTTCAGGCGCAGGGACGCCACATCGGCGGGTGAAGGCGAAGAGGCGGCCTGCCCCTGTTCCAGCGCAATCCGGGCCATGCCGTCCGTCATCGCGCCCCGGGCCAGCACCGCGCCGGAAGCGTCCAGCGCCTCCAGCGCCGCGTCCGCCTCCTTCCCCGCCGTATCGGCGTCCATCCCCGCCCTGAGCGCGCGGGCACAGGCCAGCATGGCGCGGGAAGTCTGCGCGGCGGAGAACGTGGTGAAGGACCCGGAGGAAGCCAGCTCCAGCATCTCATCCACCATTGCCATGCTCTTCCGTTCCCCGAGCATGTCCGGGAACTGCCCGGCCAGCACGGAAAGATAGAAGGCGCGGGCGGCCAGTCCGTCAAAGACGCCGGGGCTCCAGGCCCGCACCGGATCGGGCGTGAAGCCCTCCACCAGCTTCCGGCCTTCCTCCGGCCGCATCATGAGCTGCCAGCACCCGCCCATGAACACGGCGGCGATATCCCCGCTCCAGGCGGGCCTGCCGTCAGCCGTCACATGGCGGTTCAGCCAGGCATCCAGGTTGGCGAGAATATTGGACGTGAGCACGCCGTTCCGGGTCAGCACCCAGGCGGCGTAGGCGCGCACCCGCGCGTCATGCAGGGAGCCGGGCACGCTGGATGCGGCTTCCTCCAGCCCGGCCAGCAGACTCCGCTCCAGATTGTAGGGCGGCATGATGCCGGCCTCCTTCGCGGTGGTGAGAAAATCCGCCGCATAGGTCGAAAGCAGCAGGTTTTCGCGCGCCCAGCTCCCGGGCCACATGGAGAAGTTTCCGCCGCCGTCGCTGCGGGCGGCAAGCATGGACAGGGCCTCCCGCACCGCGGCACGCAGCCTTTCGGCATCAGGAGAACCGCCGGCGGGCACGAATTCGGGCATGGAGAGCATGACCAGCGCCGGGAAGGCCGCGCTGATCAACTGCTCGGTGCAGCCGTAGGGACAGGCGTTCAGATAGCCCATGAAGCCGCGCACCACCGGCAGCGGCAGAGCCGAGGCCGTGGCGGAAAATGCCGAGAATTCCGGGCGCAGTCTGCGCGAGGCCTTCCACACCACGCCGTCCGAAGAGGCGGAAGGCGTCATGCGCCCGAAGGAGACCGCGGCGGCGCGGGGAATCGCGGGCCGCACGGAAAGCGCGGCGGAACGCGTCACCTCGCGCCCCTGTTCCCCCTCGGGCGGCGCGACGCGGAACAGCACCCTGTCGCCGCCCAGCCTTTCCGTGGCGCGCAGACGCATGGTCACGGTCCGGCTCCGGGCATGGTACAGCTCCACCTCTGCGGGAGGAGGAGTCAGCAGCTCCAGCCCCGCGCCGGGTTCCACGCTCACCCGCAGACGGCGGCCGGGGACGGCCCTGCCGGAGGCGGAGCCGCCATCCGGCGCGCCGGGCGCAAGCCCGCTCATGTCCGTCATGGTCAGCGCGGCCTCGAACTCGTCGCCGGGCGCGACAAAAAGCGGGAAGGAGGGCCGCAGCACCACCTCGGCCTGCACCCTGACATCCCTGCGGCAGGAGGAAAGGCCCCAGTCGTCCCCGTCCGCCGAATACGCCACGGCCATGATCCGCAACTGCCCGCTGAAGTAATCCGGCAGGGGAATGTTCACGGTGCGGGCTTCCGGCCCGGCATCCACGATGCCCGACCAGAAGGCCACGGACTTTTCCCCCGGCCTGCGGAAGGGATTCTGCCCCATGGCGGCGGCTTTCAGCCCCTCGCCCCCGCCGTATGCCGCCAGAGCGGCATGCAGCAGGCCGTATTCCGGCATGAGCAGATCAAAATACTGGGATGTCCTTACCTGAAGGGCGCGGTCGCCCAGCATGGCCCTGAGCGGATCGGGCGTCTTGAAGCCGGTAAGCTGCAATACCCCTTCATCAACGGCAAAGACCACGGCCCTGCACGGGCGCTTTGCCCGCACTTCCACCGGCAGATCGCCGCCGGGCCGGGCCACGGCCTCTCCCCCGGACCCGGTCAGGCGCGGTTCAAGGCTGAGTTCAAGGTCCCGCCGGGCCATGTTCACGGTGAAAGGCTGCGCCAGCGCGGCGTGAGGCCGGGTGAAGATATCCCTGTCGTCCGGCGAGCGGAAATAGGTGACATTCAGGTAGGCCCGCCCCTCGAAATCGGACGGCAGGGCAATTTCCCGAATTTCGGTTCCCCCCTCGGAACGGAACCACTTCTCCGCCACCACGCGCTCGCGCTCCACCGTGATCAGCCCCGCGCCCCTGTACGGCGTGGTCAGCATGACCTTCATGGTTTCGCCGGGGTTGTAGTCCTTCCTGTCCAGATTGACGCGCAGCACGGGGTCGCGCAGCGCGTCGCCCAGAACGGGAGCCGTGCCCGCCACGACATAGGGTATGCGCGCCAGAACCGTGCCGTCGGCGGCGCGCACCGCCAGCACCCTTTCCCCGGGAGTCGACGTGTCAAGCAGTATCTTCCGCTCTTCCGCGCCAAGAACGGCCTGCGCCGACGCCAGCGGCGTCTCCCGGCGCATGTTTTCATAGCGGTACATGCCGCGCTCATCCCGGATGAGACTCTTCGTCCAGATCACTCCCAGGGTTTCCAGCGTCACCTCGCCCAGCGCACGGGGCGCAAGGGAGGAATCCACGGCCAGCAGCGACAGTTCCGCCTTGCCGCCCTGCGGCAGCCAGTCCAGCTCAGACGGGGACTTCCAGCCCAGAACATACTCCAGAGGGGACACCATGACGCTTGCGCGGGCCGTTACGCTCCGGCCCCCGCCCGGCTCGAAGCCGCGCGCCGTGACATCCAGACGGCAGGAGGCTTCCGACCACGCGTCGGCGGGCAGGACGAAGCGCGCCGCGCCGTCCGCTCCCGTTTCCTCCTCTCCAAGCTCCCGTGAGGAAGCGCGGGCCAGCGGCGCGGCATCGTGAAAATGCCAGCCGGAATAGCCGGGGAGGGAGAACACGGCCGGAGAAACGTCCAGCCGCCCTTCCACCCGCGCTCCGGACGCGGGCGCGCCGAACAGGTTTTCAAGCTCCAGCCCGGCCGCCAGCCCTTCCTTCAGATCCTGCGGGCGCAGCCAGCCGCCCCCGGCGGGACGGGGAGAGACGGCCACGTTCAGGCGCAGGGTATCGGGCTGAAATTCCTCCACCCGGAAGAACAGCGCGCGCAGGAGTTCCCCTTTCCCGCTCCCGTCACGCAGGCGCAGCTCGAGCGAATACAGGCCGGTGGGCGCTGTTGCGGCAACGGGGTATTCCAGTTCACCGAACCCCGATTCCGGCAGGAACAGATCCCAGGCGGCCGCGGTGTTGCCGCGCGGATCAAGCAGTTCCGCCCGCAGCGGCAGATTCTTCATGGCTTCGCGCATGGCCGGGCCGCCGCTCTGGCGCACAATGTAGGCCGCGTGCATGCTTTCTCCGGGGCGGTACATGTCCCGTTCACCGAACAGGAACACATTCAGCCCGTCTTCCGTTTCCGTTTCTCCATGAACATCAAAACGGGAGAAATCCGTCTCCAGACTGGCGGCGGCCCATCCTCCCCAGGGCAGAAAGGCCAGATCCCCCCTCCGTTCCGCCACGATGGCCACCGGGGCCCTGTCGTCACGCAGGCCGGAAAGATCGGGCAGACTCACCTTGCCCGCCTCGTCGCTTTCCGCTTCAAACACCGGGATGCCGTTGGCGCCGATCACCCGGACAGCCACCCCGGAAGCGGGCCTGCCGGAAGACAGCGACGCCGCGTAGATCGCGCCGCTTCCGTCCGCCCCGGCCTTCCGGATCAGCCCCAGATCCGTCACCAGTACAAAACGGCGTTCCGTCGAAACCTCCTCTCCGTCCCGCAGTCCTGTCAGATGCAGCACAAACAGCCCTCTGCGCCCGTCGGCGCGCTCCCTGAGCAGCGGCGCCAGATCCAGCGCGGAAAACTGGGGACCTGACGCATTGCGCCGCGTCAGGGGCAGTTCTCCCTCCCCGATCACGGAAAGGGAATTCAACTGCGTTTCGGAAAGAGCCGGACTGGAAAAATCACCCTCGTTCATCCCCGCGAACTGATTGATGAACGAGGAGCGCACCTGCCAGGCCTTCCACCTGACGGAATCAAGATTGCGGCTGTACAGCGACAGCTTCCCCTCCCCGCCCAGCGCAAGCACGTTGCCCTTCTGCAGGATGCGCAGTTCTTCGGGAAATTCGGGCACGCGCACAAGAAAGGACACGCCGCCTCCGGTGGAAAAGCCGTCCTTGCCGGACAGCGCGCCGAGCGAAACCTGAAGGTAGCGCCCGGGCTCCAGTTCCTCGTCGAAGCCGAAGCCGAGCGTGGCAAACGCGGCGTCGGGGTCTTCCGGCAGGGTCAGGGAGACCGCGCGGGATCGGGCCAGAACCTCCGGCGTCAGTTCCGCCGCACTCCACCAGACGTAGGGCGGACGTTCTTCCGCCGGGGTGTTGTCCGCGCTTTCCGCCTTCTGGCGGGGCAGAAGCCGGACGCTCAGGGCCTTGCGCGCTTCGCGGGCGCTGACGGGCAGGGAAAATTCCAGCGCGAGCGCCTGCCGGGCGCGCATGTCCGCGCCTGTCACCACCACGGCTTCCGCGCTGTTGAGCCGGAACAGGTCATGCCTGCCGGGCAGGGAGACATTCAGTTCCACGCCCTCGCCCGGCTTCCCGCCGGAGGAGGCCATGCAGCCGCGCGCCACGGACACGCGCAGCATCCGGCCCTGTTCGTCCAGGGCGCGCACGGGCACGCTGAAACGCAGCGCGTCTCCGCCTTCATTCCACAGGAAGACAGGCTCTCCGATCAGGGCCTTCCCGCCGTCCGGCAGCATCGCGGACGCGGCCACGCTTTCGCGGCGCATGGGGTAATTGAAACGGATGACGCCGCTCACCGCCATCTCCCGCGGATTCTGCGGATCAACACGGAAATTGCCCTCCCCCTCGGCTTCCACGCCGCGCGTGACGAACGCGAGAGGATGCGTCATGCGCGTGGAGGAAGGCAGGGCGCTCTCCGGAAGCTTCACCTCATAACGGGTTCCGGCAGGCCAGGGAGCGGCAGGGGTGAAGGTCAGCAGACGGTCATCCGCCCAGCGCCACACGCCGGGCATCGCAGGCTCAAGCGCCGCGCCGGGCGCGGGCTTTCCGGCCAGGCCCGTGGGACGGGCGCAGACCGCATACCACTGATCCCCGTACCTGGCGGCGCACATCTCCTCCTGCGGCGTGAAACGCAGATTCAGGCTCTCCGCGCCGGAAGGCGAAAACGCCTGCGGCGATCCTTCGCGCAGAGCTTCCGCCGTCCAGTAACGCGGAAGCTCCGTCCCGTCCGCGGACGCGGCGCGCGGAAGCAGCGCAAGAAAAAGAAGAGAGACAAGACAGAACAGAAAAGGGGAGCGGCCGGCGGAAACAGCGGCGGACATGGAACCTCCCTTCCGCCGGTTCCGGCGGCCCGGGCATATGGATATGATGCCCGCAAAAAACGGGACATTTTTGCGTCACCCTAGCCCAAAGCCTCCGGATTGTCGATGCGGGCGGCAGACTCGCGGGGTCATGCATGGCGCAATGCGGGGCGCACGGCCTTGCTCCGGCACGGTTCTGCAACAGGGCACCGGCCAACGCTCTGCTGCAGAATAGTGTTGATGGCTCTGTGCGTGACGTGTTCCTTTGCTCCGGCATGGGCGGCAACGTTCGTTGCCGCAAAGGCAGCCCGTGTTCCACACGGGCGAAAGGCAGCATGTATCCAC
>OLFV01000739.1_pt1 | contig 36543 bp, 26 predicted proteins | sample 1605551 | NCBI WGS metagenome assembly OLFV01 (sample SAMEA3888922, study PRJEB22519) | human gut metagenome | biome: human gut; feature: human-associated habitat; material: faeces | place: Denmark | collected 2011 | reverse complement strand
GGTATAAATTTTCTATAGAATCAAAGCGTCTTCCCCCTAGTTTATCGGGTGAGCCGACTCTTTCTGCTGTGTAGAAGCAGTAGGTGCAGCATTGTTAACACAACCCGCGTATGCCATCTGTCCACCGCTCATAGGAGCAGCAGCAAGCAATGCCATAACCAAACCGGCGGTCTTGACTTTCTTGTTTATAAGCAATTAATTTAGTTATAATTGATTTTAGTAGAGTTAGAAAATTTATAAATTTATTAGGACGCAGCAGAATAGTATGGTATGTATACATATTATAAAAATATGCACGCATCGTTGTGTTAATGTTTGAGCCATTATAACACACATTTTGCTTTATCCTTTAAAAACTAAGGGCCGAATTATTTATTTCGTTATTAGTTGATGGTAAGACTTTTTAAATCTTGTAAATTGTTTTAGTGGTTTACGGGGGCAAAATTACAAAATGTGTTTAATATAATAAAGGCTTATTTGAAAAAAATCTTAACGGCTTAATATTCTTTAACAATGAATGCACTCGTAGGAGGCTATGGTGTCCTTGCCGTAGCCTGCGCAAGCAAACCGTATGAAATAAAAGCACACGCCCTACCCTTGTTTTATAGAACGACAACACCGACAATGGTCGACAATAAGAGAAGCTACATCACAATTACACAAAACATTGAAATATTGTCAATATTGTCGTTCAACTAAAAATTCTAATGGCTCATTTATACTAAAGTTTATGTATTAATTTGCGCTGTCAAAGTTTGCAAATCCGCAAAAATACCGTATATTTGCCTTTGGAATAAAAAATGCAGCATTATGGAAGAGAAATACATCAATCCACATACAGATTTTGGCTTTAAGCGCTTGTTTGGTTCTGAGTTTAACAAGGAGTTGCTAATCAGCTTTCTGAACGCCATGTTTCATGGCGAGCAGAACGTTCAAGACGTCACGTATCTTAATTCCGAGCAACTTGGAGATCGTGCTGATGCACGCCGTGCCATCTTTGATGTATATTGCGAGAACGACAAGGGTGAGAAGTTCATAGTGGAGATGCAGAACGTATATCAGGAATTTTTCAAGGATCGTACCATATATTACTCAACCTTCCCCATACGTGAGCAGGCACAGCGTGGAGGTGATTGGGACTTCCATCTCAATCCTGTCTATACCATAGGCTTGCTCAACTTCAACTTTGCAGATGGGCTGGAGAATGCAAAACGCTGGCACCATGAGGTGAAGCTAATGGAGGTAGACACACATGAAGTGTTCTATGACAAACTGACGTATATATATGTAGAGATTCCAAAGTTCGACAAGCAGGAATCGGAACTTGTAACCATGTACGACAAGTGGATGTACGTGCTGAAAAATCTCGCCAACCTAATGCAGCGCCCCGCCGCCCTGCAGGAGCGTGTGTTCACCCGTCTTTTCGAACAGGCAGAGATTTCCAAGTTTGACAAGGAAGAGCTGAAACTATATGAGGACAGCGTCAACGCCTACCGCGATATAGTAAACGCCATAAGAACTGCGGAGAAGACGAAATTTGCAGAGGGAATGGCAGAAGGAATGGTAAAGGGCAAAGCAGAAGGCGAAAAAGAAGCTAAGGTAAAGATTGCTTCTAATCTTCTTTCTCTTGGAGTGTCTATTGAAACCATTATACAAGCATCTGGCTTGTCAGAAGAAGAGATAAAGAATATATTGTGAGATTGTGGGTTATAACATCCTACACCATATTGTCGAACATTGTCAATATTGTCGTTCAACTAAAATACATTATTGTTCATATATACTGAAAGTGGCGCCCCGTAATTGGGACGCCACTTTTAGTCTTTATTGGCAAGTGACGTATATCAAGTTGATATAGTGAAAGGGCATTCGGTGAACGGACTCCCAGGTATTGGTGGTATTGATGCTCTTAGCTTTGACAAATGTGCAATTCTGATTACAACCAATCGTAGCAGTAAATCCTTTCACCGAACTAACGTTGCACTGATTAATCCCCTCGGCTATCAGCGTCCTGCCGCATTCTATAATCCCAAGTTCGAGGCTCCGGAAGAATACGCTCTGCGCCAGACTGTATATTGGAATCCGACGCTGCGGATAAAGAACGGCAAGGCTGTGGTGCAGTTCATGCCAAATGGAGCCAAGAAATATCGTGTCACGGTGGAGGGAGTTGACCGAAGCGGACGGCTTGTGCATCTGGAAAAAGAGACGGAATAATCGTACATGGTATACCCCCAAAACTTGTTCTTTTAACGAAAAAAGTGTATATTTGCACAAAAGTCCCTTGGAAAAGTGACGTGAGTACGCAAAAAGTCCCTTGAAAAAGTGGCGTAAGTACGCAAAAAGTCCCTTGGAAAAGTGGCGTGAGTAACTAAATGTCACCTCTAAATAGTTGATAATCATGCTTAAACGTAAGATTGAAGAAGAACTTGTTGCGTGGAAGGCGAATCCTAATCGCAAGCCTATAGTAATAAAAGGTTGCCGTCAATGCGGCAAAACAACACCATCTCAACACCTCAACATAACAACTGTGGAGCCGGCTCCACAACAATATTTGCATTTTTCATCGCTCAAAACTGTGAGCTGAGCGCACGACGAGGTCTTCGGTTCGAATTTCTTGAGTTTTGAGCGGTTTGTGTTATGTCGTTCATTGCCAGCGGTTTATGTGGTGTGGTGAGAAGATGCACAATATGCTGATACGCAAAAAGGGCTACATTTCATTGAAAATGTAGCCCTTTTACCTTCCAACTGTAGTCGTTTTGCACTGCAACTGTAGTACATTTACCCTTAAAATGTAGTCCTTTTGCACTGCAAAACGACTACAAATGGCGAGCAGGAGTGTTTCTGACCCTTCAAAAACCGATAAAATCAGCGTCTGAAATCTCCAGAATCAAATTTTTATTTGTAACACTTTTTTACTGCTTGTACGATATTTGCATCAGCACACAACTTTCTTTATAGTCACGAATTATCATGAATTATCCATGAATGTTTGTGATTAATTAGTGAGCATTCAGCTTCTCCCTTACTTCTTCCATTATTCCGGTGAGTTCCTCTACCGTTGTGGCGCGCAGCATGGCGATGCGGGTCTGGCGGAAGTCGGGGATGCCCTTGAATATGGGCGAGGCTGCTATGTGGCGGCGTGTGTGCAGAATGCCACGGTATTCGTCGATGCGCTCAACGTTGATGCGCAGCTGTTCGAGCAAGATGTCGAGCTTGCGGTCGAAGGTGAGCGATGTGTCTTCGGGACGGCCGTCGAGCAGGTCGCGCATCTCCTTGAATATCCATGGGCGGCCGAAGGTAGCGCGTCCTACCATCACGGCATCAACGCCATAGCGGTCGAAGGCGTCGCGTGCCTGCTCGGGAGTGCAGATGTCGCCGTTGCCGATGATGGGTATGTGTATGCGCGGGTTGCGCTTCACCTCGCCTATCAGCGTCCAGTCGGCATCGCCCGTGTACATCTGTGCACGTGTGCGTCCGTGTATGGTCAGAGCCTGGATGCCGCAGTCTTGCAGAGCTTCTGCCAGATCGGTGATGACCAGATTGTCTGAGTTCCATCCAAGGCGCGTCTTCACGGTGACGGGTGTGTTTACTGCCTTCACCACATTGCGTGTTATGTCGAGCAGCAGCGGTATGTTCTGCAGCATTCCGGCACCGGCACCCTTGCCAGCCACCTTCTTTACGGGGCAGCCGAAGTTGATGTCGATGACGTCAGGATGCACTTCCTCAACGATGCGTGCCGCTTCGACCATCGATTCTACGTCGCGTCCGTATATCTGAATGCCCACGGGGCGTTCCTCATCGCTGATGTGCAGCTTGCGCAGAGTGGCGTTGACCGAACGTACCAGTGCCTCGGCACTGACAAACTCGGTGTATACCATCGATGCTCCGAAGCGCTTGCACAGATGGCGGAAGCCTATGTCGGTGACGTCCTCCATCGGTGCAAGAAACAGCGGGCGTGGCCCGAACTCTATATTACCTATCTTCATTTAGTACCTTTCTCGATTGGATTGTAGAAGGCACTTACTCGAAGTAGTAGAGGAATGTTGCGATGCCGGTGAGTGCCTTCTTGGGCGACTCCTTTATCTCGATGGCAAACTTGATCTGTACCTTGGCAATGCCGCGCAGGTTCTCGATGGCATACAGGTCGGCTACGAGGCGTATGTGCTCGCCCGACTTTACAGCCTGGCCGAACTTCATCTTGTCCATACCGTAGTTGACCATCATCTTAAGATTCTTCACCTCAATAATCTGATTCCACAGGCAGGGCAGCATAGAGAGTGTGAGATAGCCGTGAGCGATGGTCGACTTGAATGGGCTTTCTACTGCGGCACGCTCTGTGTCAACGTGAATCCACTGGTGGTCGAGAGTGGCATCGGCAAACATGTTGATGCGCTCCTGCGAGAGTTCTACATAGTCGGATACTCCGATGTTCTTGCCGAGCAATGCGGCAAATTCATGATAGCTGTTGATGATTACTTTGCTCATAGTTGTATTTATTATTGTTTTTATGCGTATATTTTTATGCAAAGATAAGTTTTTTTTGAAAAAAACTTGCAGATAAATAACAAGTATTAAAAAAAATAATTACTTTTGTATTCAGATTGTACATATTATAATACTACTTCGGTAAATTTTTACCGTAGTATTGATAACCGAAGTATTGATAAGTATTGATAATGAGTAAAATGTTAGTTTTATTGTTGTTTTAATATAAACTATTCTTGAAAAAGGAAACATAATATCATTTAGTACTAATTAAAAATTAAATCTATGTCAAAACAAGTAAAAACAGTAGGTATGCTGCTTGCACTTTCGGCTTTGCCAATGGGCGCAGTTTATGCTGGAAACGTTACTTCTCCGACAGCAGTGCAGAACGTACAGGCAGAGGGAGAATGTAAGGGTGTTGTGCTTGACGCAACTGGTGAGCCGATTATCGGTGCATCTGTTGTTGTAAAGGGCAAGAGTGGCTTGGGTACAGTTACTGATATCGATGGTAACTTTACTCTTCGCAACGTAAAGAAGGGTGAGGTGATTCGTATCACTTCGCTCGGTATGACTCCAGTGGAGATTGAATGGAAAGGCGCACCGCTAAAGGTTACCTTGAAAGACGACTCTAAGCAGATTAATGAGGTTGTTGTTACCGCTCTTGGTATCAAGCGCGAGCGCAAGTCGCTTGGTTACGCTATCCAAGACGTAAAGGGCGACGCTCTTGTAAACGCACATGAGAGCAACGTGGCTAACGCCTTGACTGGTAAGATTGCCGGTGTGCAGATTACACGTTCGAGCAACGGTCCTGGCGGATCTTCAAAGATTCAGCTCCGTGGTAACAACTCTATCACTGGTCTGAACCAGCCGCTCATTGTAGTGGACGGTGTGCCTATGGACAACTTTACTGGTGCAGAAAACAACGACTACTGGAACCCATCAGCCGATATGGGTAATGGTCTTTCTGATATTAACCCAGAGGATATCGAGTCGATGTCAGTGCTCAAGGGTGCTTCGGCAGCCGCCCTCTACGGTTCGCGTGCTGGTAACGGTGTAATCCTTATCACCACCAAGCAGGGTACGCAGACAAAGGGTCTTGGTATTACCATCACCGGTACTGTAAGCGCCGAGACACTCTTCACATCTCCTAAGATGCAGACCACATACGGTCAGGGTACGAAGGGTCAGTACGACGCTACAAGCACACAGAGCTGGGGTCCGCGCATCGAGGGTCAGACCTATACACGCTGGGACGGCAAGGAAGTGGCTATGCAGCGTTATGACAACCTCAACAACTACTTTGGTACAGGCACAGAGCTTCAGGAGAACGTAACACTCTCGCAGCGGTACGGCAAGACCTCAATCTATGCTTCTGTAACGAACATGAACAACAAGTCGATGACTCCGGGCGCTAAGCTCAACCGTACCAACATGATGCTCCGTGGCGTTACCAACTTCGGTAAGAACGACGCATGGACATTCGACGCCAAGGTGCAGTATATCCGCAACAAGGCTGACAACCGTCCTGTTTCGGGTAACAACAGCAATAACTCGGCTCTCGGTATGTACACCTTCCCGACCACTCTCGACATCCGCGACCTGGAGAACTGCGTGGACGAGAACAACCAGATGATATGGTGGAACAAGGACGGCAACAACCCCTACTGGATGAGCAAGTATAACCTCTCAGACGACAAGCGTGACCGCTTCTTGATGAACGCATCATTGAAGTATAAGGTATTCTCTTGGTTGACAGCAGAGATCAAGGCCGGTACCGATATGTATACGCTCGAGACCACCAACCGCACATACGCAGGCAACTCTCATGTTCCTACTAAGTACGGTCAGAACATCAACCACTTCTACGAGAACAACTTCAGCTTCCTTCTTACAGCTACGAAGGACAACCTCATCGATAAGATTGGTGCTACAGCTACATTCGGTGGCAACCTCATGGCTACAAAGAAGACAGGCTTGAAGAGTAGTGTTACCGACCTCGTTATCGAGAACCTCTTCTCGCTGAACAATGGTAAGGAAAAGCCTTCTATCTCTCAGATATACACAGAGAAGAAGATCAACTCACTCTATGGTACAGTAGGTTTGAACTACGACGGTTGGGCATTCCTCGACGCTACATTCCGTAACGACTGGTCGTCAGCCCTTGCCAAGGAGCACCGCTCATTCTTCTATCCGTCAGTTTCGGCATCTGTGCTCTTCGTTGACATGTTCAACAAGTATAAGGTGTCTATGCCGAAGTGGTTCACATTCGGTAAACTCCGCGCTTCTTATGCTGAGGTAGGTAACGATATGGATCCGTACCAGCTTTACAACCTCTACTCAACCGGTAAGGACGACCACTCAGGCATCACCGCATCAAGCGGCAACACTCTCTTCGACAAGAACGTGAAGAACGAGCTTATCAAGTCATGGGAGGTTGGTCTTGAGCTCAAGTTCCTCAACAACCGTTTGGGACTCGACTTCGCTTGGTACAAGTCGAACGCAACAAACCAGTTGCTCAACCTACCGATGAACTCGCTCTCTGGCTATAGCAGCAAGAAGATCAATGCGGGCGACATCGAGAACCAGGGCGTTGAGTTGATGGCTTACGCTACTCCTATCCGCACAAAGGACTTCGAGTGGACCATCAACTATAACGTATCGCACAACAGCAACAAGATCAAGGACCTCTATGATGGCGTTGACCGCTACGAGCTCGGTGGCTACGACAACATCAAGGTTTACGCCATGAAGGGCGGCAACTACGGTGAGATCTGGGGCACCAAGTTCCTCCGCGTTACTGACAAGAGCAGCCCCTACTACGGACAGCTCCTCCTCACATCCGACGGTCTGCCTCAGGGTACCGGCGAGCTGGAGAAGATCGGTGACCAGCAGGCTACTTGCAACATGGGTCTTACCAACAGCTTCCGTTATAAGGACTGGAGCCTTAGCTTCCAGATTGATGCCCGCATCGGTGGCGAGATATTCTCAGGTACCAATGCTATGATGCAGCGCTCAGGTACTGCAGAGGCAACAGCTCCTGGTGGCAAGCGTGTTAACGACATGGTTGTCAAGGGTGTATATCGTGACGCAGCAACAGGCGAGTACGTACAGAACACCAGCAAGATCACCACACAGCAGTATTGGAGCGCAGTGGCTGGTGCCGGCAACATGGGTATCGGCGAGGCCAACACATACAGCGCAACAAACATCCGTCTGCGTAACATCTCACTCGGCTACACTGTTCCGGCTAAGGTGCTCAACGGCACTATCATCCAGTCGCTCAAGGCAGGCTTCACTGTTACCAACGTATGGATGATCCACAGCAAGATGAACGGTGTTGACCCAGAGTCTGTATTTGCTACAAGTACCAATGCCACTGGCTTTGAGTATGCCGGTCTGCCTACTACACGTAGCTACGTATTCAATGTTTCAATCGGTTTCTAATTCATTAAATTGACAAATATTTATGAAAACGAATAAATTAATAATGTCAGCCATGATGGCGCTCACTCTCGGCGGAGTGATGACTTCATGTAACGACTTTGACGATATAAACAACAGCCCGTTGTCGACTGGCGGTGACAAGATCAAGCCTTACTATTCGCTTCTCACCTCTATAAAGGGTGCACAGATGGACCCGCATATCGGCGAGCGTCTCTTCGTTATCGAGTGGGCAGCTGCTGCACGTCAGGACGGCGAGGACGGCTACAACGTTTCTGCAGGAAAGACCAGCGACGGATTCTATTCTGATATCTTCAGATACCAGTCGAACTGGATGCGTGACGCCAACACATGTATCAAGCTCATTCAGGAGCCTCAGGGCACATGGACAGCTCACGAGACAGAGTTCTATCCCAACCTGCTTTCTATGGCTCGCATCTGGCGCGTTCAGATGATGGCTCAATTCGTGGACAACTTCGGTCCGGCTCCTCTCAACGGCTTCCAGGGCGTAAACCCGGAGTTCAGCTCAGAGAAGGACGCTTACTACTGGATGCTTGACGAGCTTGCTCAGGCCATCAACGGCATCAACACAAGCGTTGCTCCTGACGATACAGAGAAGAAAAACGACCCCGTATTCGAGTTTGACGCTACAAAGTGGAAGAACTATGGTATCTCTCTGCGCATGCGTCTCGCAATGCGTCTGTCTGAGGCTGACCCTGCAAAGGCAAAGAGCGAGTTTGAGGCTGCTGTGGCTCAGGGTAGTGGTATAAAGACCGTTGACGGCACTGCTGCTGTTCAGGAGTACGATGGCTGGAGCGATTGGTCGGGTCCGATGAGCCGCTCTTGGGACATCCAGAGTATGTCTGCAACAATGGCTAACCTCACCACAAACTTTGGTGGCGCCGCTTCCGTTGACGCTGTTGCCAAGTTCGTTAAGAGCACAACAACGGACAAGGAAGGCAACGAGGTGGAGAACCGTTATGCAGGTTATGTAAAGGACGCTTCCACATATCTCGGTCAGAAGTTCGAGAATCACTGGGAGGCTTACACCGACAACCCCACAAAGCAGATATTCTTCGACGGTCTGCCTTCAAAGGTTGACCCGCGTGCTCTGCGCTACTACTTCCTTCCGGGCGACTACAGCAACCGCAATGCTACAGGTTATGCTGGCGCATTCCTGAGCAAGAAGTCGCCTCAGGTGGAGAAGGTTTGGGCTGACGGCGACGAGAGCAAGACAGCTCTGGCTACTGTTGACGCTACATTCTGCTGGAACGGTCTGACAGCCGGTTACAATAACGATGAGAAGCTCACTGCCAACGGTATCGTCGGTGGTTCTGATCTTGGCGGAAACGGCTACGTAGGCACTTATCCTGCTCTTGCTGACGAATATCGCAACAGCAAGAACAAGCGTTTCTTCTTCGGTCCGTGGGAGACTTACTTCCTCCTGGCTGAGGCTGCAGAGCGCGGATGGAACGTCGGCACAACTGCTGAGGCTGCTTACTATGCTGGCATCAAGGCCAGCTTCGAGTATAACGGCATCGAGGATCTGTACGACGCTTACATCGCTTCTGAGGACTACAACCGCGTAGGTACTTCTGTTAAGTGGAGCCACACCACAGAGCCTACAGCTACAACTATGACCGTAAAGAACGGTTACACTGGTGCTAACGAGACCGTAACATACGAGTATCCGAAGGCTCAGAACACTCTTTACGCTAAGGTAGCTAAGACTCCGGCTCTCAACGACCACCTGACAAAGATCATCACACAGCTCTACATCGCAAATACTCCGTACTTGCCGCAGGAGAACTGGTCTAACCACCGTCGTCTCGGTCTGCCGTTCTGGGAGATTCCTACTTCTACAATGTCTATCACAGACATGAAGGACTGGACAAAGGATTCGTACAAGAGCGCACAGAGCATCAGCCTCTTCGTACAGCGCTTCAAGTACCCATCAAGCCTCTCTTCTTCTGACGCAGCAGGCTACGCGAAGGCAGTAGGCTTCCTCAAGGGTGGTGTTGACAGCAACCTCACTCCGCTGTGGTGGGCTATCGGTGGTCATTAATAAAGACCTGATACGAACTTATTTCCGTTAAACTTGCTGATAGCTTGACGGATATATGATAAAAAAATGCACTGCTCTTTTGGGCAGTGCATTTTTTTTGTACGCTTGGCATGATATTTTATCGGCAATGAAGAAGTTTAAAGGCGTAAGAGCCATTATCCGTTACATCTTCGCTGTTCCAACGTTGTTTTCACGTTCTTTCTCCCTTGTTTCTCCATTTATTCTTTGATACCTCTTCGATTCCCAATCGAAGACCGAACGAAGGATGAACGAAGGATGAACGAAGGATGAACGAGAAACGATCGAAGACCGAACGAGAAGTGATCGAGAATTGTTCGGGAAAAGCCCTACCCCCAACCCCTCCCCCGTAGGGAGGGGAGTGGTATGTATGTTTGTTTAATGTGTTATCCTATTTTCTCTTATAATTGTCGTAGCAAGAATGTCATATATAAAGGTAGCGTAAGAAACTGTCCGCTGCTGCCTACGTTAAGGTCGCCAAGTTTAATGGCATGGTTGACGTGGTATTTCTCGGGATGCGAGAGTATAGTCTTTGAGCTTTTGATGTTTCCGTCTTTAGCCTTCACTTCCACAAGTACACATTCGCCTTTGTATCTTGTGACAAAGTCTACCTCCAGTCCCGAATCCTTACGGAAATAGTACAGTCGGCGTTTCATTTTGGTGAAGATATCAGCCACAAGATTCTCGAATATGGCTCCCTTGTAGGCATGCAGGTTGCCTTGCATAATATCAAACTGCGTACCATCGTCAAGCATAGATACAAACAACCCCGTGTCTGCCATATATATCTTAAAACAGTCGTCGATGGCATTTTCGTTGAGTGGTAGTTCGGTAATAGTGAGATTTCGACATCTGGTTATAATACCAGCATCCTCAATCCATTGTATGCTGCCAGTATATTGTGAAGCTTTAGCACCTTTGCGGATAGTAGAATACTGAAATTTCTTGTATTCCTTGCTCAGTTGACGTGGTATTGATTCAAAACATTCGCGTATGCGTGGTTTGTCAGTATCAGAGGCATACTTCACCATATCTTCTTCATATTCAGCAACTATTCCTCGTTGTTCGGCAAGAACTCTGCCCATGTTGTGGGTATTGACAAATGTGTTTACTACAGATGGCATACCACCTACAACGGTGTATTGCAGTATGAGTTGACGCATTTTCTGATGAATAGCTTCGGGTACGGGCTGAATGCTGTCAAGGCATTCTGTGAGTTTGCCAATTATAGCTTCGCTTATCCCATTTGCCCAAAGAAACTCTTCAAAGTCAAGAGGATACATGTCAATAATGGTTTCGTAGCCAACGGGGATTGACGTTTTCGAGCTTTCGTTGCCACTACTGTTTCGTCTTTCGCCATATCCTTTTACTCCAAGCAATGATCCGGTGGCAATAATGTCGTAGCGACCGTCCATCTTGAAGAATTTCAAGGCGGTACGTGCAGCAGGACATTCTTGTATCTCGTCTATTATTATACATGTCTCGTTGGCTACAAACTGACTTTGTGGTATCATGGCTGATAGATTCATGACAATGTCGTCAACCCTTTTTGACCCTTCAAAGGCAAGAGCATAATCAGAGTCTTGCATAAAGTTGAGATATATAACATTTGCATAATTCTCTTCTGCAAACTTCTGTACTATGAATGTTTTGCCACATTGTCGGCAGCCTTTTATTACGAGAGGCTTGCGATTAGAATCGTTCTTCCACGCAATGAGTTCTTCTTCAATCTTACGTTTAAGCATGACTATCAATTGTTTAGGAGTGATTTACTTTTGTTTGTGTCACTTTTCAAAGGGACTTTTTGCCTATTCGTGCCACTTTTTCAAGGGACTTTTTGTGTGTACGTGTCACTTTTCCAAGGGACTTTTGTGCAAAGATACACTTTTTTACCCAAATAACAAGTTTTCAATGCGTGATAAACTGCCTTATAATAAACTTTTCAGTCACGAATCAGCATGAATTACCATGAATGTTTGTAACTAAAAAAAATGAGTAATTCGTGGACATTCATGACCTTTCTTTTTTAATAGTCACGAATTACCATGAATTACTCATGAATTTTGGGCATAACCTCAATTGGGGAGCTCCGCTCCCTAATCTCCGTCGGGAGCGTAGAAGTAGTCGTGCAATGGGTCGGGATATTCGAATATCTCGCCTTCGCGGAAGAAGCGCTTCATCTCGATTTCGGCTGTCTCGATAGAGTCTGAAGCGTGGATGATGTTCTCCTGACCGCTCATTGAGAGGTCGCCACGGATAGTGCCGGGAGCTGCCTTGCGTCCGTTGGTGGCACCTACGATGTTGCGCACTACGGTAACGGCGCTGTTGCCCTCAACACACATGGCAATGACGGGAGCCGACTTCATCGAGGCTGTGAGCCACGGGAAGAAGGGACGGTCAACGAGGTGTGCGTAGTGCTCGTTGAGGATAGCGTCGTCGAGCTGCATCATCTTCAATCCAACAATGCGCAGACCTTTGCGCTCAATGCGGTTGATAACTTCGCCGATGAGGCGGCGCTGTACTGTACACGGCTTTAATAAAATCAATGTTTTTTCCATAAAGATAGTATTTAGTTGAATAAATATTTTTTTACTTCATATACAATTTCAAGGTAGTGGTTTGGTCGCCCACTTCTACGCTTTGGGTTTCAAGTTCGCCCTTGCCGTTCATGAACTTGACGGTGTACGACTGGTTCTTCTCAACCTTGAAGGTGAGCACGTCGTTCATGTCTTGCGTAGCGCCCGTGCTACGGCCGCCGAACAGCTTCTCCTCGCCTTTGAATACATCCAGGTTGGTAGCCACACGGTCGCCCGAATTGTCAGCATGATCCTTGTCCTTGAACACCATCACTCTCAGGTCTACGTGATGCTCGTCGGCAGGAGCGGCTGACAGCTGCGCTCTGTAAAGGCTTGTATAGCGGTCGGTAACGTTTTCGGCATGTACATAACGTATGTCCTTGTCCCATACCAAGGGGAAGTAAGAACCCGTAGGCTTGAACGACGCTGCGTATATAGCCTTGCGCAGGTCTTCCTTGATGGCCTTGCCGGCATCGGTGAGGAACCACGACTTGTCGAGGTCTTCCGACGGATAATATTCGGTGAAGCGCCATTTGCCGTCAATCCACACTTCGTTCCAGTTGTGGTTGCCACGGTCGTCATACCAAGCGGGAGTGCCAGCCACGCGCGAGGGGATGCCCACTGCACGGAACGCATCGGTGAGCAATATCGACAGACCCGAACATGAAGCCATGTGCTGACGCATCGACTCGTAAGGAGCCTGGTCGGGTTTCTCACGCTTAGTGTTATAGTCGACCAGCAGTTCGTCGCGTACATTCTTATTAACCGAGTCAATAGCTTCGCGCATTGTCTTGCAGTTGGCTACGTACTTCTTGAAGCGTTCGTAGAAGTCCTTGCGCCAGTTTTCGCGATTCTCGTTCAGATTGACATAAGCCACCACGTCGTTGAGGAAGATGTCGTTGGGCACCTCTTTAGCCCACGGGAACTCAGCTCGTGCCTTATATGCATAATCCACATTCTCCAACAGGAAATTGGCAGTCAGAGCCTTGGCATCCCTTTCGGGCATATAAGCGATAAGGAAAGCCATAGCCTCCCTCTGTGTGGTAGGAGTCTGCTTCAATGCCTTTTTCAGTTCTTTGGCATTGCTGCCAGCCGTCTGCATGGTCTGGCTGATCAATTCCTGATACTGATTAGGCACACCGGCATACTTGCTTCCGGTGCAGGCAGAGAGGCATATTGCCAAAAGTACGATTAAGCTTTTGATTTTCATAATTCTTGTCCTTGGGTCTATTTATGTATAGTTGATTAGTTTAACGTAGCAAATTTACACAAAAACTCACAATGTGCAAAACATTGTAAATATTAAAGATAGCTATTTTCTATTTATTTTTTGAGGTTTTACAATTATAAATCAGTAATTTTGCACCAATATGGATAATACAACAATAAAAGACTACGAGATAATGGCGCCCGTAGGCTCACGTGAGAGTCTTATGGCAGCCATACAGGCCGGTGCTGACAGTATCTATTTCGGTGTGGAGCAGTTGAACATGCGCTCACACTCTGCCAATCATTTCACCATCGACGACCTGCACGACATTGCTGCTATCTGTGCCGAGCACGGCATGAAGAGCTATCTGACCGTCAACACCATCATCTACGACGAGGATGTGGAGCTGATGCATCAGATTATCGATGCTGCCAAGAAGGCTCAGATTTCGGCTGTCATTGCGTCGGACGTGGCTGTAATGTCATACTGCCGTGAAATCGGCCAGGAGGTGCATCTGTCTACACAGCTCAACATCAGCAACGCTGAGGCTCTGAAGTTCTACGCTCAGTTTGCCGACGTGGTGGTGCTGGCCCGCGAGCTGAACATGGACCAGGTGGCTTATATCTACGAGCAAATTGAGAAGCAGCACATTTGCGGACCCAACGGCGAGTTGGTACGCATAGAGATGTTCTGCCATGGAGCTTTGTGCATGGCGGTGAGCGGCAAGTGCTACATGAGCCTTATGAACACCGGACGCTCTGCCAACCGTGGCGAGTGCATGCAGATATGCCGCCGCTCGTACACCGTGACCGACAACGAGACGGGTACGCAGCTTGAGGTGGACAACAAGTACATCATGTCGCCCAAGGACCTCAAGACCATCCGCTTCATCGACCGCATGATGCGTTCGGGTGTGCGTGTGTTCAAGATTGAGGGTCGTGCGCGTGGTGCTGAATATGTATATAATGTGGTGCGCTGCTACAAGGAGGCCATTCAGGCTGTGCTCGATGGCGACTTCACCGAGGAGAAGAAGGACGAATGGGACAAGCGCCTTGCCACTGTGTTCAACCGCGGCTTCTGGGACGGCTACTATCAGGGTCAGACGCTGGGCGAGTGGAACAGCAACTATGGTTCGAACGCTACAGAGAAGAAGGTGTACGTTGGTCGTGGCGTGAAGTACTTCTCTAAGCTTGGTGTTGCTGAGTTCACATGCGAGGCTGCTGAGTTCAGCGTGGGCGACAAGCTGCTCATCACGGGTCCTACTACTGGCGTGATGTACGTAGACGTAGACGAAATACGCTACGACCTCAATCCCGTTCAGACAGCACAGAAGGGACAGCACGTATCGTTCCGCGTGCCGGGCAAGATTCGCCCAAGTGACAAATTGTTTAAGATGGTTGTGGTTGAATAAGAAAAAATGAGTATAAACGAAATACAAGACGAAGTCATTGAGCAATTTCAAGACTTCACCGACTGGATGGACAAATACCAGTTGTTGATTGACCTGGGCGGCGAACTGGAGCCGCTCGACGCTAAGTATAAAACCGAGCAGAACCTCATAGACGGCTGTCAGAGCCGTGTATGGGTGCAGTGCGACATGACCGACGACGGAAAGCTGGTGTTCACTGCCGACAGCGACGCCCTTATTGTGAAGGGAATCATCGCCCTGCTTATTCAGGTTATAAGCGGACACACTCCGCGCGAGATTCTTGATGCCGACCTCTACTTCATCGACCGCATCGGACTCAAAGACCATCTGTCGCCGACACGTTCCAACGGATTGCTGGCTATGGTGAAGCAGATACGTATGTACGCCTTGGCGTATGAAGCGAAGAAGAATTAGGAATTAGGAATTTTGAATTTTGAATTGTCGGCTTCGCCGATTTTGAATTATTCAATTTTGAGTTTTGAATTTTAATTATGAAATCGATATTCTCTGTATTATTTGCGTTTGTCGTGGTGGTTATAGCTTGTTCTTGCATTTCTTGCAAGAGTTCGCGCAAGTCGGCTACTGAGCCTGACACCGTTGCTCTTGTAGGTCCGACGTTCAATGCCGACTCGGCTTATGCCTTCTGTGCCAAGCAGTGCAGCTTCGGTCCGCGCTTGATGAACACCGAGGCGCACGACAAGTGTGGCGAGTGGATAATGAAGCAGTTTGCCGGCTACGGAATGAAGGTGGAGACGCAGGATGCCGAGCTAAAGGCTTGGGACGGCACAATGCTCCGTTCGCGCAACATCTGGGCACGCTTCCGCCCCGAACTTACCACACGCGTATTGCTGTGCGCCCATTGGGACTGCCGTCCGTGGGCTGACAACGACCCCGACTCGACCAATTGGCGCAAGCCCGTTATGGGTGCCAACGACGGAGCGAGCGGTGTGGCAGTGATGTTGGAGTTGGCGCGCGTCATCAGCAGCGACTCTACACTCAATATAGGTGTCGACTTCGTGTGCTTCGATGCCGAAGACTACGGCGTGCCGCAGTGGTCGTCAGCCCCCGACTCGCAAGACTCATGGGCACTCGGCGCTCAGTATTGGGCAGAACATCAGCCCCAGGGCTATGAGGCACGATACGGTGTGCTGCTCGACATGGTAGGCGGCGAGGGAGCACGATTCTATCAGGAGTCTGTGTCGAAGCAGTATGCTTCAGAGATTGTAAATAAGGTGTGGCGCACAGCGTCGCAGATAGGCTACGGCTCGTACTTCCCCATGCAGGAAGGCGGCATGATAACCGACGACCACGTGCCCGTCAACGAGAAGGCTGGAATAGCCTGCATCGACATCATACCGTTCTATCCCGACTGCCAGCAGAGTTCGTTCGGCCCCACATGGCACACCATCAACGACACAATGGAGCACATCGACCGCGCCACACTCAAGGCTGTAGGACAGACAATGGTGCAGATATTGTACTCGGAAAAATAAAAATAGAAAATGAAAAGAAGCAATCGCAACATATTATTGTTGGTCGTGTTGCTTGCGTTCTGCGCCATGTCAGCACGTGCGCAGAACAACGGCAGCCGCCGTGTCAACCCCGAGGATCGCGAGGTGGATTTGAATACGCCTACCCTGGTGCCTATGGTTAAGGTGGGCAAGGTGCTGCACGATGGCGACAGCATACAGTATGTCGAACTGAACACGCTGTATGTCTATCCGCAACCCGTGTTCACTGACGAGCGTCAGCGGCAGGCTTACAACCGTCTTGTGGCAAACATCAAGAAGGTGTTGCCTATAGCCAAGGAGGTGAACTCGATAATCATTGAGACCTACGAGTTTCTGCAGACACTGCCCAACAAGAAGGCTAAGGACGAACACATGCAACGTGTGGAGAAGAGTATACGCAAGGAGTATACACCGCGCATGAAGAAGCTGACGTATTCGCAGGGCAAGTTGTTGATAAAATTGGTGTACCGCGAGTGCAATTCGTCGTCGTATCAACTGATACAGGCGTTTCTCGGTCCTATTAGGGCTGGTTTCTATCAGGCGTTCGCCTCGTTGTTCGGTGCGTCGCTGACAAAAAAATATGACGCAGAAGGCGTCGATAAATATACCGAGCGCATTGTGCGTCAAGTAGAAGCGGGACAGCTGTAGAGCTGCCCCGTTTTTTTTTGTTTTAAACTTTAAGCTTGCGTGTAGGAATCCACGCTGCAGCCCAACCTATGAGCAGCACCGTGACAAACACTATCGCCACGTCGTCGTAATGGACGCTCACTGGGTAGGCGTTGACTACGAACGAGCCAGCCGAGTCGCCCATGTGTACCAATCCGAACTCTTGCTGCAGCCAGCAGAGCAGCAGTCCGAGCAATATGCCCACGACGGCACCGATGGCTGATATGATGCGTCCTTCGAAGAGGAATATGCTGCGTATCTGCTTGTCGGTAGCACCGAGGTTGCGCAGAGTGGCAGCGTCGGCCTTCTTGTCGATGATGAGCATTGAGAGCGACGATATGATGTTGAAGCATGCCACCATAAGTATGAACGTTAGGAATACGTATGCCAGCACCTTCTCAATCTGCATGATGTTGAACGTGTCCGACTGCTGTTCGAAACGGTCGAGCACCCTATACTTCGAGCCTACTATCTCGCGCATCTGTTTCTTCACAGCCCCGAGGTCGCTGCCCGGCTTCAGTCGTATCTGTAGCGACGAGAGCATGCCGTCCTGGTCGAACAGTCGGCGTGCGAAACCTATGGAGCATATCACACGGTCGCGGTCGTATTTTGCCTGATTGACGGCAAACACTACGCCCGGCGATATGAGCGAGTCGACCACAAAGCCTTCAGATGGGTCGGCAAGCTCGGTAATCTGTCCGCGTCGTACTGGAGCGTACAGCTTCAGATAGCCCTCGAATCGTGCGCCCAGACCCATGTCCTGCGCCAGTCGGATGCCCGGAATGGCATAGAACAGATTGGCTGCCTGCAGCGAGAACTCACCGTCGCCGTACAGGATGTCGCTGATGTTGGTGAGCTGAGTGAAGTTTTCGTCGACACCCATAACGGTCACCATCTGCTGACGGTCGCCGTATACAGCCAGTCCTTGGTCTTCAAGCACGTCGGTGTGCACGCTTACTTCGGGCATCTTGCGTATCTGGTCGAGCACGGGGTCGTCGGCAGGTGCCGTCTTGCCTTGCGTCGGTACAAGTTCGATTTGAGGGTCGAAATTGGTGAAGAACGACGCCACGAGGTCGTGAAATCCGTTGAACACGCTCAGCACAATCACCAGTGCCATCGTGCCCACAGCCACGCCTACCACCGAAATGGCTGAAATGACGTTTATGGCGTTAGTCGACTTCTTGGAGAAGACATAGCGTCGTGCTATAAAGAACGGGAAATTCATTTTTTCAGCAGTTCGTCAATGCGTTCGATGTAGTCGAGCGAGTCGTCGATGAAGAATCTGAGTTCGGGGATGATGCGCAGCTGGTTGCGTACGCGAGTGCCCAGTTCGTAGCGTATTGTCTTCTCGTTGGCTGTTACGTTCTTGATGAGTTCCTCGGCTTTTTCCGATGGGAAAATGCTGAGATAGGCTGTGCAGATGCTGAGGTCGGGCGACACACGGCAGCGTGTCACGCTCACCATAATGCCGTGCATGGCACGTGTCTGCGACTGGAATATAAGGCTCAGCTCCTTCTGCAGGAGTCGTGCTATACGATTTTGTCTTGTTTCTTGCATGTTGTTATCTGTTTAAATCTTTTTTATGTTATGCTATATTAAATGCAAAGATAGTGCAAATTGAGCGCAAAACAAAACAAAATAATGTTGTTCTTGTTGTTATATGTTGTTTTTGTTGACTATTTAGTCTGGTTTCCCATTAAGTAGATTTATCGTATCGGTAAATTCTGACACCAATTCCATAAAGTTAGGGTTGTCTTTTCTTATTATCAATGCTGCATAATTTTCGTTTTCTTCATCGTCATACACAATTTGTGGAAGAAAAAGATATCGCCGAGGGTGGCAAGGCTGAGGTGAAGAACATGAAGGTTTACAAGCTCGGACTGTAAACCGCAGTATAAAAAAGTAGCGGAGGTCACTGTGAAGTGAACCTCCGCTACTTTTTCATTTCTATATATTATAATTACAACTAAAACCCTTAGCGATTATTTAGTAGTTCTTGTTCTGTTTGTACAATCCCGGCACATAGTAGAGCTGGTTGTATGGTATCGGATAGAACTCGTTCTTGCCAGCCGTGTAATGGGCATCCTTCAGATATGTGGCGTAGGTCTGTCCGTCGTACACATCCTTCTGCTCATTGGCGAAGTAAGCATTGAGCGTCTTGGAAGCAATGCCCCAACGGCGTAAGTCGAAGTAGCGTCCGTTCTCCATAGCGAGTTCCAGTCGGCGCTCCCAGCGCAGACACTTACGTGCAGTCTCCTTGTTCTGGAAGTAAGACTCGGGGTAGAGTGCTATGTCGCACTGATTCTCTGCGTATGCGATGTGCTTGTCTACTGAGTTCTTGGCACGTTGGCGGATGTCGTTGATGATAGAGCGAGCCTCGGCGAGGTTGTCAGTTTCGATGAGAGCCTCAGCACGCATAAGCATCACGTCGGTGTAGCGGAACACGTAGTCGTTCATTGCGAAAGCCTGCCATGATCCGTTGTAGGTCTCGCCCTTTGAACGCTGCGGCACTTCCTTCATTGAGCAGTAGTAGCCGTAAGTGTTAGGTGTGCGGCTATTAGCCTTAGTGAGGGTGTATTCTTCTTCATACTTGTATGGGAATGTCGGCATGCCCACGGTATGGAAGAGGCGTGGATCCCACTTCTGAGCATTCGGCTTGCCGTTAACCGGATAGTCGATGGTCTTGTTGTAGTCATCAAACTCAGGCAGACCATTCTTTGTCTTGAATGCACTCACAAGGTCCTGTGACGGTTTGTGGAAGTCCCATCCGCATGACCACATACCCCATACACCATTAAGCACATTGCTCCAGTTGGCACGACCGAATGTTGTGTTGTCGTTCTTGTAGTCAGATGTCTGTACGGCGAAGATGCTCTCCTTGCTGTTCTTCTCTTCGGGAAGGAAGATGTCGCCATAGTCTTCAAGATAGCCATAGTTGGGCGAGTTCTTCACCACATTAGTATATTCCACCACCTTCTGCATATATTCCTTATTGATATGGTCGTAGCCGTTGGTGGCCTCGTAGCCGTCGCCGTATGCGAGGGTGAGATAGCACTTGGCGAGATACGATGCAGCAGCGATCTTGTTGGCGCGGTTCTTGTCTTTCTGTACTTCTGGCAGCACGTCGTAGGCCTCCTTAAAGTCGGCTATAATCTTATCGAACAGCTGCTCGTATGTAAACTCGTCGTTGCGAGTCTGCTCCTGAAGTTTGTTCTTAGTGACGTTCTCGTCTATCCAAGGCACCTGGCGGAACATGGTGATGAGCTTGAAGTAGAAGTGTGCGCGGAGGAACTTCACTTCAGCTATGCGCTGCTTGCATGTCTCTTCGCCCAGTTTGGTGTTGCCATACTGCTCAAGCGAGAGCAATGCGCGGTTGCAGCGGCTCACTGCGCAGTAGAGGCGATACCACAGTTCGTCAAATTCGCCCGATGTAGAGGTCATAGTCGACCATATCTCCATGGGATGATAGCCAGTGTCGGTGGTACCCGAACCGCCCTTCAAGCAGTCGTCCGACGACAAGTCGCCGTAAGGCCAGAGGTTGAACGGATAAGAGTACCAGCAGTCGCCGAGCATGGCGTATGCTGAAGTCACCATTTCATCGGGTCGGCTGAAAGCCTTGTCCTCGTCGATGACACCCTTCGGTGACTCATCGAGGAAGTCGCTGCATGATGTTGCTGTGGTAAGTGTCAGCATCGCTGCGAATATGTATTTATATAGATTTTTCATTGTTTGTATTCTTTAAATTGTTTGGATTTCTTGTTATATACACCAATTATATATATGTCTCCAACTTATATTAGAAGCTGACCTGCAGTCCGAACGACACTGACGAAGAGTGAGGATAAGCCCAGTTGGGGTTCTCAGGGTCGGAGATGGTGAAGCTGTTGCTCTTTAATGTGAATAGATTCTGACCTGAAACATATACACGAGCCGATGTCATGTGCAGTTTCTTCAAGAGCGAGTCAGCGAAGTTGTAGCCAATCTGAAGCGTGCGCAGCTTCATCCAGTTGCCATGCTCTACGAAGTATGACGATGCACGTCCCTCGTCGCCAGTATTGTTTGTGGTAAGAGCAGGGATAGAAGACGATGTATTGTCTTTGGTCCATGCTCCAAGCATGCGGTTGCCCTTGTTGCTTCCGGCATCGGTGATGCTCCAGAAGTCGGTCTGGAATTTCTGGTTGTTATATACATCCACACCGCAGACTCCCTGGATGAACATCGAAAGGTCGAAGTTCTTGTAGCCGAGCTGTACGTTCAGACCCCAGTTGAAGTCGGGTACCGGATTGAAAATCCAAGTCTGGTCGTTGGCATCGATAGTGCCGCTGTCGTCGAGGTCAGCATATTTGAGTCCGCCCACACGTGCGTTAGGCTGTCCGGAAGCCTTCGCTTCCTCTTTGCTCTGATATAGTCCTTCAACCACGTAGCCCACGATAGATCCATAAGGCTGCTTCGACTGCACGAGGTTCTCCTTCATTGTGTGTGCATACGAGCCTGTGGTTGTGGAAGGCAAGTATGTAACCTTGTTGCGGAAGAAGTCGATGTTGGCAGATACGTCGTAACGCAGACCGTACTTTGTGGTGTGGCGATAACCAACGTTTGCCTCCATACCTATATTGCGCAGTGATGGACCATTCGACCAACTTGCACCGCCCTCACCCACAGCACCGAGAAAAGCCGGCGAGATGAGCATGTCCTTTACATCTTTAATATAAGCATCGACAGTTCCGTAGAGTTCCTGGTTGAACAAAGAGAAGTCGGCACCTACGTTATACTGTATTGTAGTCTCCCACTTCAGGTTGTCGTTGCCTGTCTGTGTAGCGCGGAATCCAGATGGGAAGATGCCCGTGCCTTGACGATATAGGTCGTAGGCTGTAGACGTTACGCGGTCTAAACCGTAGTCAGCGACATAGAGTCCGTAACGGGCTGTGTTCGAAATCTCTTGGTTACCTGTCTTACCCCATGATGCACGAATCTTAAGATCGTCTATCCATGATGCCTTGAGGTTCTTCGAAAGACGATAGCCGAGAGTGGCAGCGGGGAAGTTACCATAACGGTTGTTCTTGCCAAAACGTGAGCTACCGTCACGACGTAAGGTGAATGAAGCGAGAACGAGGTCTTGCCAGTTGTAGTCAACCTTTCCGAAGAATGATGCCAATGTGTATCCAGAACCAATACCTGTTGCTCTCTCAATACCTGTTGCAGCGTCGGGCCACATATAGTCCTTGTCTTCAATTACGAATGTCTGTGCGTAGGCTCCCACATCCTCAACAGTCTGCTTGTGAAGCTCCATACCGGCGAGCACCGTAAAGTCGTGGTCGCGTGCTATCTTGAAGTTGTAGTTGGCAGTGTTACTCCATGTCCAGCGAACGTCGTCGTGGGCAGAGAGCGTTGTGCTTGGAATATCATTGTTCACAATGTCCGACTTGAATGTGTGGTTCATTGAGTGAATGAACGAGTGATAGTAGTCGAGACCGAAGTTAGAACGGAGCACAAGACCCTTCAATGGCTTGACATCAACATAAGCATTGCCGAACACACGCCATATCTTCAGGGCGTTGTCGCGATTCATATACATTTCGCGCAGAGGGTTCTGACGGTCGCTCATGCCACCTACTGGTCCGCCAAATGTGGTGCCGTCCTCTTCATATACAGGAACTGTAGGCGACATCTTTAGCGCATTCTCCATTGGTGCGCAGTCCACCTGCTTTGAATAAGTGACTGTAGCATTCTCGCCAACACTTACTATCTTGTTGACATTGTATGTAGAGTTGAATCGGGCTGAGAAGTTCTCGAAGTTAGAATACTTCAATATACCGTCGTTCTTCTTGTATCCAGCAGAGAAGAGCCCCGTGAACTTATCAGTAGCTCCAGAAAGAGAAAGGTCGTAGCTCTGCATGAAACCGGTGCGTGATATCTCGTCGAGCCAGTCAGTATCGGACAGTCTCATCGTCTTCTTGGCATTGATGTAGCCATCGTATGCACCATTGACGGTGTATGTCTTGTAGCTATTGGTGGCTGGGTCGTATGCCTTGATAGTGCGTCCGCTGGATGCGTTGAAGTCGAGACCATAGTTACGGGCATAAGCCACAGGGTCGATGCCGTCGTTGAGGGCAGCCTGAGCCATTGCTGTGGCATACTCAGATGTGTTGCAGAGCTTCATCATAGACTGCGAGTTGTAGAACTGCGCTGTGAGATTGGTAGAGAAGTCAACGTTGAGTTTGCTACCCTTCTTGCCACGCTTAGTGGTGATGATGATGACACCATTGGCAGCACGCGAACCATATATAGATGCCGAAGCCGCATCCTTGAGCACCTGCATACTCTCGATGTCGTTCATGTTGAGCGAATTGAGGGCTGTTGTTGTAGGCACACCGTCAATAACGAAGAGTGGATCTTGTGATGAGTTGAACGAACCAATACCACGTATACGAACCGTACCCGTGCCAATAGGCGAGCCGTCGGTAGTGATAGTCATGCCTGGCACCTTGCCTTGCAAAGAGCGCATAGGGTCGGTATCGGCAGACGATTTGAGGTCTTTGGCGCTCACTACCGACACCGAACCAGTCAGGTCGGCCTTGCGCTGCACTTGATAACCAGTCACAACTACCTCGCCCAATACCTCTGAGTTGTCTTGAAGTACAATTTTGAGATTTTCGCCAGCTTTCACCTCCTGGTCCTTACATCCTATATAAGAGATGATAAGGGTTTCTCCGGGTTTTACATTGAGTTTGAAGTTACCGTCAATGTCGGTAACAGTGCCCATGTTTGAGGATCCCTTAACTTTCACTGATGCACCAATGATAGGTTCACCCGTATTGTCAGTCACCGTTCCGCCAATGCCGTTAGTCTGAGCGTACATGCCAGATCCGGCAAGCATGAGCATACTTACTAAAGCTACTTTTGCTTTTTTCATAAAATATACGTTTTTGTTTTTGGTTTAAGTTTGCGTCTTTTAACGGTTGCAAAGTTATAGGATAAAAAATAAGTGACATTTCATGAATCGTTCACAAAATATCACTCATGTTACATGCAACAATCGTTGACGGGATAGTCAAAAATGTTGAGTTTTTGTTCTGTTGTGCCAATTATTTTATTTAGTTATGTAAACTAAACCTTCATTTCCTCTCTTATATCTGTAGGATATTTGTCATATTGTTTTTTAAAACATGACGAAAAATAGCCTGGAGTGGCAAATCCTACTTCGTTGGCAATTTCGGATACTGTCTTGTCGGTGGTCTTGAGCAGTTGCATGGCTCGTTTGAGTCGTGTCTCGCGCAGTATTTCAACGGGAGTCATGCCCATAAGGGCTTTCACCTTACGGTATAGCTGCACGCGCGACAGTCCCACTTCGTCGCCGAGGTCTTCAATCTTGAGATTGGTGTTCGACATATGTTTCTCCATTGCCTTGAGGAATGTATCGAGGAATCGTCGGTCGGGAGAAGGAGAGTGTTGAGTGTTGAGTGTTGAATGTTGAGTTGATGGCTGCTCTGATTGCGAATTTTGAGCATTGAACAGTTGGCGAAGTTTCAGTCGGTTGGCAAGAAGCGATGCTATATTGGCAAGAAGCAGGTCGGCACTGAACGGTTTGGTCATATACATGTCGGCACCGGTCTGCAATCCTTCGATGTGCTGTTGCTCGCTACTGCGTGCTGTAAGCAGCAATACGGGGATGTGGCTTGTAGCCTCGTGCTGTTTAAGACGGGTGCAGAAGGTCAGTCCATCCATTACGGGCATCATCACATCAGACACAACGATGTCGGGCACACTCTCCACGGCAAGTTTCAGTCCGCTCTGGCCGTCGGCCGCCTCAATGACATAGTAGCGGTCGAGCAAGAGTGTGCGCAGATAGGCACGCATATCGGCATTGTCGTCAACTATAAGCACGGTGGCGAGTTCGTCGGCATTGTCGTTAATCAGAGTGTCGTGACGACTCTCCTGCACCGACTTTTGGCTTGCAATGAGTTGCTCGTCGGTTGTAGCGGTGGAGTCGTCGATGGTAGCGCGATTCTCCCGGCGGAACAGTAGCACGTCGCTCACAAGGCGTTGTAGTTGCTCCACGTTGCGCTTAATGATGTCAATAAGTTGCTGCGAATCGCCTTTGCCAGCAGCCAGTTGGCTGACGGGACCAGCTATAAGCGTAAGCGGAGTGCGCAACTGATGTGACGCATTGGTGAAGAATCGGGTCTGTTCGTCGTTCAGTTCGCGCATACGACGGTTGGCACGGCGTGTAGCACGCACGGCACGCCATGTTGCAAACACAGCCACAGCCAACATTAGGATTACGAGCAATGCCACGACGAGCAATGTGCGCTGAATATTGTAAAAACCGAGATAAGTCTCAAGTTTTGATTGTATTGTTGCAAGATATTGGTTCTGTTTCATCAATGAGTTGCTGCTCAGCGATATGTCTGCAACATTTTGTGGCGTTACAACAAAGCTCTTCAGGTTGTTAACACGTTCAAATGGTTTGCCCTCAAGAATGCGCACGGCAAGAGCTATCACCTCCTCGCCATGGGTAGGGTAGATATATGAAGCTGCGAGCTGTCCGTTTTGAATAGCGTCTATGCCTTCACCAGGTAGCCCGTCAATACCAAGAAAACGGATGTCGTGCTCCTTGTGAAATTCTTTGGCTGCCTCATAAGCACCAAAAACAACAAAATCACTGTGGCAGAATACAACATCTACATTTTTGCCATCCTTCAACCATCGTTGCATTATACGTTTACAGTCGTCGTATGACCATTGACCTGGCACATGATGATACTCAATGGATGGATATTGTTTCATTGTTTCGCTAAAACCAGAATGTCGTTGTACAGCTGGGGACATATCTGATGGTCCACTCATTTCCAATACAATTGGTCGTCGACCTTCCGTCTTCACGCTGTCACGACACAGCATTGCTGCATATTCCGCCATCTTGCGTCCAGCCTCAACATTGTCGCCACCTATATAAGCGGTATAGTCGGTCATGGCTGTGATACGGTCGTAGAAGACAATGGGGATGTTTTTGTCGCGAGCACGTTGCAGACTGCCATTCAGAGCATGAAAGTCATTAGGCGAAACCACGAGCAGGTCGACACCCTCATCAACGAGGCTATCAATCTGCCGGCATTGGCGTTCGTTGCTATTGTCGGCATTCTTTATAATCACCTTAACGTCGGTGTCATAGAGATGCTGTGCCGATAGCATCTCAATGTTGGCTTTCTCGCGCCAGCGTCCACCCACACATTGTGACACACCTATTTTATATTTATAATTGATAGTGCAGCTGGTGGCGAGTGTTAGCGTTGCTAATAGTATTAATAATGTATGATAAGTTTTGGTTTTCATAAAAAGATAGGTTTATTGGGTTTCCAATAGCAAAATTAAATAATTTATTGATAATAAACAACCAACAATTTAGACATTTAAATGAAAAATTGTTTCATCTGCCAATTCTTACAAGTTTTGGAAACATAAGTCATATACCAATTATAATATAAAATGTAATTTTGCGACAGAAACCAAACACCTACAGTTCAAACTTTTTGGATAATTTAAAAACCTATATTAATATGAACAAGAATTTATTCAGCCGTACTGCGGCAACATCGTTTGTATTGGGGCTTGCAATGGCTGCCTCGGCACAACAGGCTAATTTCCTTAGCAACAACCACTGCATCTACCGTGTAGACAACTCACAGAAAGTGCTTCTTCTGCCGGTGCAGGAGAAGGCAGAGATGTGCAATGTCAAGGTGATTGATGGCAACAGTCAGGTGAAGGCATTCAACATCCGTCTCGCTTCCAACCACATCGACTATTATGTGCCGCTCTACATCAGCGAGTACAAGAACAGCAAGAACATCTCTCTCGACATTCATGTCAATGGCACCTATCGTAACGATGGTGGTGTTTCGAGCTTCACTTGCTGGAAGAACATGAAGTATGCCGACTCATACGACATGACAAATACAGAGCAGTATCGTCCCGTCTATCATCATACTCCGGCATACGGATGGATGAACGATCCTAACGGCATGTTCTATAAGGACGGCGTATGGAATCTCTATTATCAGTATAATCCATACGGATCGCAATGGGAGAACATGACCTGGGGTCACTCAACATCCAAAGACCTCCTGCATTGGGAATTCCAGGGAGAGGCTGTAGAGCCAGACGTATGGGGTACGATATTCTCAGGTTCGGCTGTTGTGGACCACAACAACACTGCCGGATTCGGCAACGGAACAGTGGTGGCTATGTATACGTCGGCTGGCGAAAACCAGACACAGAGCCTGGCATACAGCACAGACAATGGCAAGACATTCACAAAGTATGAAGGCAACCCCATAATTACAAGCAATACGCCCGACTTCCGCGACCCGCACATGTTCTGGAACGAGGACATCAAGAAATGGAACATGATTCTCGCAGAGGGTCAGCACATGAACATCTATTCGTCTGACGACCTCAAGGCGTGGAAGCTCGAAAGCCAGTTCGGTGCGGAATACGGCAATCACAGCGGCGTTTGGGAATGTCCGGACCTTATGAAGTTGCGTGTACGCGGCACTGACAAGTACAAGTGGATGCTCATTTGCAACATCAACCCTGGCGGTCCGTTCGGTGGTTCAGCCACACAGTACTTCGTAGGCGACTTCGACGGTAAGAAATTCACATGCGAGACAGCACCCGAGGTGACACGATGGATGGACTACGGCAAAGACCACTATGCCACAGTAACCTTCGACAACGCTCCCAACGGACGCCACGTGGCAATAGCATGGATGAGCAACTGGCAGTATGCCAACCAGGTACCAACCAAGCAGTATCGCTCGTGCAACTCAATTCCGCGCGACCTCGACCTCTACGAATACGAAGGCAATACATATTGCGGCGTAACTCCGTCGCCTGAGATGACAGCAGCGCGTCCGAAGAAGTCTACAAAGACACTGAGCGAATCGTGCGAAGTGGTAGTTACGCTCAAGGGTAGCGCCACCATCACACTCTACAACGACAAGGGCGAGCAGGTAGTTATGACTTACGACGACAAGATTCGCACATTCACAATGGACCGCACCAAGAGCGGACTCAAGGACTTCAGCGACGACTTCGCTGCCGTCACAACAGCCCCCGTACATGGCAAGATGACTCACCTGCGCCTCTTCATCGACAAGAGCAGCATTGAGGCGTTCGATGCCGAGGGCCGCATGGCTATGACCAACCTCGTATTCCCCACCAAGCCTTACAACAAGATTATAGTCAAGGGCAAGGGCAAATATGCGGTGTATAATTTGAAGTAATGTATCAAATATTACAGAAATGTTGTATGATACATTTTTGCAATCCTATGAAACATTATTTGTACCATCTCTGCTGCATAAACAATAACTTTGCAGCAGAGATTTTTAAAACAATCAGCTAATAACTAAAAAGTTTATACTCAAAATGAGCAACTCAAACTCAAGCAAACTTACGCTCATCCCGGTGATGATAGCATTCTTCACAATGGGATTTGTCGACCTCGTCGGCGCAGTATCAAACAACATGCAGGAAGACTTCGGACTGTCTGATTCGGCAGCCAACTTCTTTCCCTCGCTCGTGTTCTTCTGGTTCCTTATCTTCTCAGTGCCCACGGGCATGCTGATGAACAAGATCGGACGCAAGAAGACCGTGCTGCTGTCTATCATCATTACAACTCTGGCAGTGTTCCTGCCACTCTTCGATAGCTTCATGCCTACCAAGGAGAGCCAGCTCTGGCTGATGTACATCTCGTTCTCGCTCCTCGGCATAGGCAACGCAATCATGCAGACATCAATCAACCCGCTGGTGACAATGCTCGTCAAGGGCCACCTGGCTTCGACACTCACCTTCGGACAGTTCGTTAAGGCCATCGCCTCGTTCATCGCTCCGCTCATCGCAGCATGGGGCGCTACGACAACGGCTCCTATCTTCGGACTCAGCTGGCGCATACTGTTCCTCCTTTTCTTCGTAGTGGGTATGATTGCCACTCTGTGGCTCGGCATGACCAGCATTGAGGAAGAGCCCATTGAGGGCAAGGCATCGGGTTTCGTCGACTGCCTGAAGATGCTCGGTTCGCCCATCATCCTGCTCTCGTTCATCGGCATCATGTGCCATGTGGGCATCGACGTTGGCACCAACGCCGTAGCTCCTAAGATTCTTCTGGAACGTCTTGGCGGTGCTGGCGACACACTCAGCCAGTTTGAATACGCCACATCTGTATACTTCGCATTCCGTACACTCGGCTGTTTCACCGGTTCTATACTTATGCGCAAGCTCAACATCCGCACCTTCTTCACCATCATCGTGCTTATGATGGCGCTGTCGATGGTAGGATTTGTGTTCGGCACAGAGAAATGGGAGCTTTGGGCTGCTATCGCCCTCGTAGGCTACGGCAACTCTAACGTCTTCTCAATCGTGTTCTCGCAGGCTATGCTCTCGGCTCCCGAGAAGAAGAACGAGGTATCGGGATTGATGATCATGGGCCTCTTCGGTGGCACAGTATTCCCGCTCTTCATGGGATTTGCAAGCGATGCTGCCAAGGCTGCCGGAGCACAGTATCCGCAGATTTGGGCTGCCGCAGTAATGGCAGTAGGAGTAGTTTATTTGCTCTCTTATATTCCTAAGGTTAAGCAGTAAAAAGCCCCACCCCCTGCCCCTCCCCCGTAGGGAGGGGAGTAGAATGACTTGAAGATTGAGAAGCGGGATTAGGACTTGGCAAGGTTTTCAAGAGGGCTTAAAAAGGCATAGTAAGGCTTAAAGAGGCTCAATAAGGCCACAGCAGCAATGCTGAAGATGTTTAATTTACTAAATACATTAATATAAAACAAACCAAAAACCGACACCCATTGTCGCACATCACTATCCTCACATGTGTTGAGAGGTTGTAGATAGGGCTTGGGCTATTATTATTATCATTATGAATACAAAATACGTAGTAGGTCTTGGTGAGGCACTCTGGGATGTGCTTCCTGAGGGAAAGAAACTTGGTGGTGCTCCTGCAAACTTCGCATTCCATGCAGGACAGTTCGGACTCAACTCCATCGCTGTGAGTGCTCTTGGCGAGGACAAGCTCGCAGAGGAGACAATCCAGCAGCTCGAAGAGAAGAAGTTGCAGTATTGCATGCCGCGTGTGCCCTATCCAACTGGCACCGTTCAGGTGACACTCGACGATGAGGGCATACCGACATATGACATTAAGGAGAACGTAGCATGGGACAACATCCCATTCACCGATGAAGTTAAGGCTATTGCCGAGAACGCACGCGCCGTATGCTGGGGTTCGTTGGCTCAGCGCAACGTAGTGAGCCGTGAGTCTATCTATAAGTTCCTCGACGCTACACCGAAGGACTGCATGAAGATTTTCGACATTAACCTACGCCAGAGCTTCTATACCAAGGAGATTATCTGCGAAAGCATGAAGCGTTGCAACGTGCTTAAGATCAACGACGAGGAATTGGTTCTCATCGGCAGAATGTTCGGCTATCCGGGCTTGGACATCGAGAACAAGTGCTGGCTCATACTCGGCAAGTACGACCTCGACATGCTCGTGCTCACCTGCGGCACCAACGGCAGCTACGTATTCACACCTGGCTCTATGTCGTTTCAGCCCACACCCAAGGTTGAAGTGGCTGATACAGTAGGCGCAGGCGACTCGTTCACCGGCACCTTCTGCGCTTCTATCCTCGCTGGTATGAGCGTTGCCGATGCTCACAAGCGCGCCGTACACGTAAGCGCATACGTCTGCACACAGAACGGTGCAATGCCCGTGTTGCCCGATGAGGTGAAGAGCGTGAAATAAAAAAAGAAAAAAGCCCCACCCCCTGCCCCTCCCCCGTAGGGAGGGGAGTGGTATGTAGCGGAGGTTATGGCATTCTTGCTGTAGCCTCCGCTACTGCTGTATATAGGAGGTCTCTGGCCACCGCAGCACCAAGTCTGTTGCAATTTATAGCTCAGGCTACGGCGAGGACGCCATAGCCTCCTACGAATACGTTCTGCAATAAGGCGTAGTACAGAGTTACGTGTTACAGAGCGGTTAGGCAATAAAGCGCAGGAGACAACGGTATTTACTCCCCTCCCTACGGGGAAGGGGTCGGGGGTAGGGCTTTGTGGGGCAGGGGGTGGGGCTTTTATTGCATATAAAAAATAGCGGAACCAGAAATCACTTCTGCTCCCGCCACGTGTGTTTTTCCCGATTTTAAAAACTAACCATTTTGAACTAACTATACTAAAACAACAATCTTAATGTCTAATCTTTTTCCTTCGCTTGGAATGCTATTTACCAACCTAATTCTACTAAAACCTGAACTATATATCTTTATTACCTATGACAGACTAAACTAATCAAATTCTTTTACCTATCAATTATTTGAAGCCTTTGTACTATCAGTTATTTGAAGTCTTTGCTGTTTGCAATCAAGCTTTAATTACTTGTTGGCTTTGTTTCCTTTTGACATTGCAAAGGTAGCAATAAGTCTTTTTTTCGGCTTTAAAAATTCGTTCGTTGGATTGTAGAATTGTTGCATGTAACAAAAATGCATTGAAAATCAGCAATTTTATTCATTTTTCTGTATCTTTGCAAAAACAAATCAATAAAAGTAACGCAATGAACCTAAAACCTCGTATATTCCATAAGCTCATGCTCTTGCTCATGCTTCCGTTGTTTTTGTCGTGTGGTGGCACGGGAAAGAAGCATTATGTCATAGCCGTATCACAATGTTCGGAAGACGTATGGCGCGAGAAACTTAACGAGGAATTGCGCATTGCTGCATTATATTATAATAATGTAGACCTGCGCATCAAGTCGGCATACGACGACGTGCACCTGCAGACCGAACAGATCAACAGCTTTGTTGACGAAGGCGTCGACCTGCTCATCGTGGCTCCGGGACAGGTGACTATTTCGCCTGCCATCGACCGGGCATACGAAAAGGGCATACCCGTGATAATATTCGACCGACGTACACGCTCCGACAAATACACAGCCTATATCGGTGCCGACAATAAGAATATCGGCAGTTCGATGGCTGAGTATCTGGCTGGTGCGCTGACCAGTGGCGGACGCATTCTTGAGCTCAGCGGACTCTACTCCTCTTCGCCCGCCATTGAGCGTCAACAGGGATTCGACAGCGTAGTGGCTACACGTCCCGGACTCGAAATCGTGGCTCAAGCCCATGCTGACTGGACCGAGCAGGGAGCTTTCCGCGTCATGGACTCGCTGCTGTCTAAGTCACATCCGCAGTTCGACTGCCTCTTCGCACACAACGACCGAATGGCGATGGGAGCACGACGCGCTGCCGCCAAGCACGGACTCGACATCAACAACATACAGTTCTGCGGCATCGACGCCATGCCACAAAAGGGAGGCGGAATGCGACTCGTCACCGACGGCACTCTATTCGCATCATACATATACCCCACACGTGGCGACGAGGTGATACAGCTCGCCATGAACATTCTGACAAAGAAGGACTACAAGCGCGAAAACCAGCTCTCGTCGGCACTCGTGACACGCGACAACGCACGTGTGCTGCTCATGCAGAACGACGAAACGGCACGACAGCAGGACCACCTCACCACCCTGCGGTCGCGCGTAGACCAGGCTGCCAGCGAATTCAACACGCAACGCATCTATCTGCTTGTGCTGCTCGTGTTTGTGGTGCTACTCATTGTGGCGTGCGCCTTTGCCATACGTGCCTACGTTGCCAAGGCGCGCATCAACCAACAGCTGCACGACTCTATGAGCAAGCAGAAGGCTATGACCGAGGAGATGGAGCGCATGACTCAGACCCAGTTGCAGTTCTTCACCAACGTTAGTCACGAACTGCGCACACCGCTCACCCTCATTGCCGGACCTGCCGAACAACTGCTCGAGGACGGCTCTATACGCGGACAGCACCGCTCTATGCTACAGATGATACAGCGCAACACGCGCATACTCATACAGCTCGTGGGCGAGATACTCGACTTCCGCAAGGTGCAGAACAACAAGGCAACGCTCCGCCTGAACCGCTTTGCCCTATCAGACGAACTCTCTACGTGGGCTGAGGACTTTCGTGCAGCCGCTGCCCGACGCAAGATAACAATCGTTGTGGCAGCATCTGGTTCCACAGATACATCAACGGCAAATACAGACGGCTCAATGATAATTGCCGACCGCGACAAGATAGAGCACGTTTACTTCAACCTGATGTCAAATGCTCTGAAGTACACGCCCGAGGGCGGTAGCATCACCACTACCGTTGAGCACGCAGCACAGCACTTCACCATCACCGTGAGCGATACGGGCAAGGGCATCGATCCCAAGGAACTGCCCCACCTATTCGAGCGTTTCTATCAGGCGCAAGGCTCAATCGGCGGCACCGGCATCGGACTGTCGCTCGTCAAGGCTTATGTCGATATGCATCACGGCACGATTGAAGCTCAGAGCGAGCCGGGCAAGGGCACCTCGTTTGTAGTGACTCTGCCCGACACACAGCCGGGCTACGACCCTGCCAACGACCAGAAGGCGGCACCGCGAGTGGAGGACAAGAACCTCATTGACGACAACTATGTGTCGGTAGACATTGACGCAAACGCTGCCGCCGACCGTATTACCAATGCCGAGGACTTTGACAGCGAACGTCCGCTGGTGCTCATCATCGACGACAACAACGGAATGCGTGCCTATCTGCGCTCTATACTGAAGGATAAATACAACGTCTCGGAGGCTGCCGACGGCAAGCAGGGACTGGAGAAGGCGTGTCGCGAGATACCGAAACTGGTAATCTGCGACGTTATGATGCCCGTTATGGACGGACTGGAGTTCACACGACAGCTCAAGCAGAACATGGCGACAAGCCATATCCCCGTCATCCTGCTCACCGCACGCTCGCTGTCCGAACAGCGTGAGGAGGGCTACGGCACGGGTGCCGACTCCTACCTGACCAAACCTTTCTCGGGTTCGGTGCTCCTGGCACGTGTCGACAACCTGCTGCGCAACCGCACCATGCTGCGCTCGCTCTTCTCGGGCGACAAGAAGGAGGAGGCTGCCGAGGAACAGCTCGGTTCGCGCGACCAGACCTTCATCAACCGTCTGCGCGACTCTATACGCCAGAATATGGGCGACTCTGACTTCACCGTTGAGCGACTGGGCGAAGAAGTTGGGTTATCTCGCGTGCAACTATACCGTAAGGTGAAGGCGCTGACGGGTCAGACTCCAGTAGACCTACTGAAAAAGGCGCGCCTTGAGAGGGCACGCCTGCTGGTAGAAAAAACCGATAAGTCAATATCCGAAATAGCCTACGAAGTAGGATTCACCGCCCCGTCGTACTTCAACAAGTGCTTTAAGGACGAGTTCGGTGTCAGCCCCGGAGTATTACGAGAGCGGGGCTCTCAGTTGTGATGTTGGGATGGGGAGATTTGCAGTGCATTTATTGAATATAATGGATAGTTGACAAGCCAGTCTTGCTCACGATAAGGCGACATTGATAGACGCATACCTTTCAATCCTGTATTGCGCTCTACAAACACCTTAAGACTCTTTGCCTGCAGATTCTCCTCTGCCTTTACTTCTACAGGGATTATCATCTCTTCATCTTGCAACAAGAAATCTATTTCACCTCGTGAGTTTTCTGCCGACCAATAATATATGGACAAAGATGAATTGTCTTTCAATTGCTGCAATACATACTGTTCGGTCAGTGCGCCCTTAAAATCCGAAAATAGCACATTGCCGTCCAAGAGGCTTTGAACCGGAATATTACTCATTGCGCCCATCAAGCCGATATCGGATAAGAACAGCTTAAAGGCAGAAAAATCCTCGTATGCAGACAATGGTAATTGAGCCTTTTTGCATCTGTTTACCTTGTATATCAAGCCTGCATCCTTTAGCCATTCTATGGCAAGTTCAAAATCTTTAGCCCTCGCTCCCTCCTTTATCGCTCCGTATACAAACTTCTTGTTCTCTTTTGCCAATTGGGCAGGTATTGATTTCCATACCATACGGATACGTGGCACCTCAATAGCAGGCGCATGCTTTGAGAAATCCCGTTCGTACGACTCCAGTATAGCTTTCTGTATGGTTCTTACTCTTGTCAGATTGCCTTCATTGGCAAACGAAGAAACCACTTCGGGCATTCCACCTACGATATAATACTGACGCAAACGCTCCTCTAATTGGTTTCTGAACATTGTTATCATAGACCAATCTTTCGACATCAACAAGTCCTTTATACGACTCTCGCCAATTGCATCCAGAAACTCAAAGAAGGTAAGTGGATACAAATGCATGAAGTCAACCTTTCCCACTGGAAAAGAGTCATTCTGATGCATGGCAATTCCGAGTAAAGAACCAGCTGCAATGACGTGATATTGAGGAGCCTTTTCGGCAAAATACTTCAATGCCGTTATTCCTCTTGGGGCTTCTTGTATCTCGTCAAGAATAATAAGCGTATTCTCGTCTATAGTTACTCCCGTACTCCATTGTAGGCTGTTGATGATACGATTTATATCAAAATCATGCGCAAACAACTCACGGAGCATCTCGTTGTCTTCAAAGTTTACATATGCACTGTTGGTATAGGCTTCTTTGGCGAACTCTTGCATCAGCCATGTTTTCCCCACTTGACGAGCTCCAAGCATAATCAATGGCTTTCGATGGTTGCTCTCCTTCCATTGATATAAGTATGTGATAGCACTTCTTTTCATAAGACTCTGATAATTTGGTATTTACGATTACAAATATACATTTTTTATATCAAATACAACAAAAAGTCGTCCTTAAAAGTGCTGATATTCGCAAAAAGTCGTCCTTAAAAGTGTTATTATTCGCAAAAAGTCGTCCTTAAAAGTGTGCTTAGTATACTGAGCACACTTTTTGCAGATTCTCCTCGAAGTGTTCTTTGTCGATGGCGCTGTTCTTTAGTGTAGAGCGATAGTTGTATATTGTTTGTAGCGAGTAGGAGAGGATGCCGGCAATCTTAGGACTTTCCGTTATGCCCAGTCTTACCAAGGCTGCTACACGCAGGGTTGGGGTCAGCTCATTGTCTTCCTTAAGCTCGATTTGTGCCTCGGGTATCAGCAGTGAGTTCAGTTCATTTACAAACGAGGAGAGTGTAAAATAAACTGTGTCAGGCTATAATAATAATAGTTTAACACAGTTC
>OLFV01000730.1_pt1 | contig 36803 bp, 45 predicted proteins | sample 1605551 | NCBI WGS metagenome assembly OLFV01 (sample SAMEA3888922, study PRJEB22519) | human gut metagenome | biome: human gut; feature: human-associated habitat; material: faeces | place: Denmark | collected 2011 | reverse complement strand
TCACGAACTCCAAGGACTGCTGCTCAATATTAGAAAAGCTCGACTTTTCCAGGTCACCCACCATGTGGGGCGGCACTCGGAAAATTCGAGCGATCTCATTGATTTGGAATTTTCGTGTTTCGAGGAACTGCGCCTGCTCCGGCGAGATGCCGATGGGCGTATATTTCATGCCTTCCTCCAGCACGGCGATCTTATTTGCGTTTCCGCTGCCGCCGAAGGTGGACTGCCAGCTCTCCCGCACACGCTGTGGGTCTTTGATCGTGCCGGGGTGTTCCAGCACACCGCCAGGAGCGGCTCCGTTAGCGAAGAATTTTGCGCCGTACTCCTCGCAGGCGATAGCCATGCCGATGGCGTTCTTTGCCATAGCGATGGGACTGTAGCCCACCAGACCATCAAAGCCCAAGCCGGGAATATGCAGTACATCCGAGGGATGAAGCGTCACAGCGAACTCCTTGTTCTTGATGGCTTCGTCCGTGCCACGGTAATAGGTGTAATACAAATGCCCATTTTCATCTCTGTCCACCGACATCTTGTTCGGCATGAGGGGATATAGTGCAATGATCTCATTCTTGCCGTTGCGGATGATCTGTGCATAGGCATTGCCCCACAGGAGCAGGTGCGTCATAAGCGTTTCCCGGAACACGAAAGAACTCATCTCCGGGTTCGGCTCATCATGGAGCAAGCGGTAGAGCGGATGGTCGAGCGCCATTGCCTTGCCGCCGCTGTCCGTGTATTTGTATAGGTGCAGCGGCAGCCCCGCCACAGCCTCCGATAGAATTCGAACGCAGGAATACACGGCGGTCATCTGCATGGCGGAGCGTTCCGTCACCGCTTTGCCGGAAGTCGTGCCACCCATAAAAAAGGCGTAGTTGCTGCCAGCTGTGCGGTTTTGAGGCTTGTCCCTGGATTTGAACAGCCCTGAAAAGATACCCATAGTAAAACTCCCTTCATATAAACAAAATGCCTCGGTTATCATAAACCGAAGCACCATTATCGTTTCCACAGCGTATAGCTCTGTCAAGTGCCATAATGGTCGCTACGGCGCCGTCGATTTTCTCTGTGGATTTCTCTTTGTCCGGCTTGATGTTTCCGGCAGGGTCGGTGCGGATGAAAATGTTGTCCATCATCCAGCGGAGGACAGGATGCCCGCCGTGGGCAATGCGCTGTTCCAGCACCAGTTTCATCAGCTCCTTGGTGGGCGGGGACATATCCTTGAAGCCCTGTCCGAAAGGAACGACCGTGAAGCCCATGCCCTCAAGGTTCTGCACCATCTGCACAGCGCCCCAACGGTCGAAGGCAATCTCTCGAATATTAAAACGCTCACCCAGGCTCTCGATGAACTTCTCGATGTAGCCGTAATGAACAACATTACCCTCAGTGGTCTGTAAAAAGCCCTGCCGCTCCCATACATCGTATGGCACATGGTCACGCCGGACTCGGAGATCGAGGTTGTCTTCCGGTATCCAGAAGTACGGCAGGATGACATATTTGTCGTTTTCATCTTCCGGTGGGAATACCAGAACGAATGCCGTAATGTCCGTTGTTGAAGACAGGTCCAGACCGCCGTAACAGACACGGCCTTCCAGATCGTCATCGCTGACGGCGAACTCGCATTTGTCCCACTTGTCCATCGGCATCCAACGCACCGCCTGTTTGACCCACTGGTTGAGGCGAAGCTGTCGGAAGGCGTTCTCCTCGCCGGGGTTCTGCTTGGCAGACTCGCAGGCGTCTTTGACCTTATCGATGCCGACCGTGATGCCGAGAGAGGGATTTGCCTTCTTCCAGACCTTCGGGTCCGTCCAATCGTCTGATTCTTCCGCACCATAGATGACCGGATAGAAGGTGTGGTCGATCTTGCGTCCCTCGATGATGTCCTTTGCCTTCTGGTGAATCTCATAACAGATGGACTTCGTATCATTGCCGGCCGTGGTGATGAGGAAATACAGCGGCTGCATCCGGGCATCGCCGGAGCCTTTGGTCATGACATCAAAGAGTTTGCGGTTCGGCTGCGTGTGCAGTTCATCGAATACCACACCGTGAGTGTTGAAGCCGTGCTTGTTGCCGACATCGGCGGAGAGCACCTGGTAGATACTGCCCGTTGGCTGATAAATGAGCCGCTTCTGGGAATCCAGTATCTTGACTCGTTTTGAAAGTGCCGGACACATTCGCACCATGTCGGCCGCCACATTGAACACAATGGACGCCTGCTGACGGTCGGCAGCACAGCCATAGACCTCGGCGCGTTCCTCTCCGTCACCGCAGGTAAGCAGAAGTGCCACCGCAGCGGCAAGCTCCGATTTGCCTTGTTTCTTTGGAATTTCGATGTAGGCGGTATTGAACTGCCGATAGCCGTTAGGCTTGAGGACACCGAAAATGTCCCGGATGATTTGTTCCTGCCAGTCGATAAGCTCGAAGGGCTTTCTCGCCCAGGTACCCTTGGTGTGGCAGAGGCTCTCAATAAACATGACGGCATAATCGGCGGCATCTGCATCGTAGCGGGAGGTTTTCTCCATGAACCTTGTCGGCTTGTAGTTTTTCAGTTTTCTCGTAGATGCCACCTCCTGGGCATAAAAAATACAGCCCTACGGCTGTTTCGGAATATACAAGAGAAAGAGCCTCTCGGCTCAGTCCCTTTATGGAATTGTTGGGTTACCAGTTCTCGCTGTGGAGCAGAAGCTCCAGCGCAAGCTGCGTGTTCTCATCGGCGGGTTCTATGTCCCAACCTCTGTCGTAGTTGCAGACGATTTTGCCGTCCCGCTTGAGCATGAGCTTGGAAATGCGTCCGCCGTCGATACCCCACTCGGAGCCTTTGTCGTACTGCTTCATCCAGTAGTGAAAAACCTCACCGTTAACTCTGATGCTGCCTTCTTTCCACATAACCGTGTACCTCCGTTTGTTTTGTTGTGAGTGTATATTACCGTCATGTTCGGAATATATCCAGTCATTTTGGAGGCATATAGTACACGATTATTCGGAGTAAAAACTGTGTATTTTACAGCGTTATTCCGGCTGGTGGCAGCGGTGAATGGAGGCAATAATCTGCTCCTGCTCCTCCGGCTTTACGCCGATGGAGTCGAGTGCTTCCCGTGTGCCACAATCCGGGCAGATGAGTGTTTCGTTGTCGAGCCTTGAAAGAGCCGGATGCTCCCGGTAGGCTTGCCCGCACCTGGGACAGACTGATATTCGGATGATTTTATTTTCCCTCATGATGTTCCTCCCCACATTTGAGATAAGCGTCTATCAGCACAAGCCGGTCAAAGCCAAAATCGTCGTAGCCCTGGATGCAGGTCTGCATATAAGGAATGGACGGAATGCCGATGGGCCTGTCCTCATGCATGATGTACACGAATACCCGGCGCTTACGGATTTTGCCCGTGCGGATACCCTTGATTGGTAGGGTCAACTCCTTCTTGTAATAGAAGTTCGGGAAACCCTCGTAACGGTCCAGGGCTTTTTCATCCTCTGCGGTGACTTCCCATACAGCAACAGGAACTGAGACGCCGGACTTCTTTTCCACCGTAAGGTAAGAGCCTGTTTTGCTGCCCTTGAAAAGCAGTTCGTAATCCTTAAGAACCGATGTGCCGATGATCCGTGCCGACGGGCAGCGCATCCGCATCTGACGGACATTGAGATTGCTGCCATAAGCGATGTAATAGCGTTTTTCCATAAAAAATACTCCTTTCCGAAGTTGCCTTCTACCACCGAAAGCCCGCCATCAGCGGGTTCGGGGGCCTCTGGGCTGCGTCCTTCAAGCGGCTGCTCTGCCGCTGCGGAAGGCTGCATCCCCATCCAGGCGCTTCGTGAGGAGCTCTCTTGCGGTCTTGAACTCGTCGCCGATAAAGCCGAGGCGAAGGAGCCAAGTGCGCATTGCGTATTTGGGGTTCTCGTTCTGCTGGGGCTTGGGGCTTGCGGTTCTGACTGTCTTTGCCATCTGGCTCAGGGCGAGGCAGAGCTGAATGTAACTCTTGAGCTGGCCAGCGTGGAGCCCGTTCTGCTTGCCGTCTGCCGGAGCATCGAACTGGAAGAGCCGGAACTCGACCGTTCCCTTGGTGAAGGTGGCATGGAGGTTCAGCATATGGTAGCGGCTGTCGTTGTAGTGCTGGCTTCTGCCGTAGTCGGCGTTCTGGCTGCCGTACCAAATATCAGCTAAGGCTGCCATGGTGGTGGGTTTCCTGTTGTTCAGCCGTTCCAGGAATCTGGGGTCAACCGTGCGGCAGTAGCGGCTGATGCGGCCTCTGTCGAGGTTCAGTGCGCTTGCCAGGAGGTCTTCGTGGCTTGCCATGATGTTTGCGAGGTTTCTGAGCGTTTGGGGCGTGTGCCCCTTGGCACCGATGTGGATGTGAACACCGCAGCCTCTGGTGGCATCGCTTTTTGCTCCGGCTTTGCGGAGGCGGCGAACCAGCTCCTGCAAGGTCTCCATGTCAACGTGGGTGAGGATCGGCGTGACCATCTCGCATTTCTCGCTGTCCGGGCCCGCGATGCTGACGTCCTTCTGGAATTTCCACTCGCGTCCGCTCTCATCCCAAGCCGACCAAGTGCAGTAGCCGTTGCGGCAAGCGGTGTTCTCGTACCGCCCGGTACCGAAGAAGGTGGCTGCCAGCCTTGCGGCCTTCTCTCTGGTGATGCTGTTCATTTCGACCTCGACCCCGATGGTCTGCTTCTTCATTTCGGCTACCTGGTTTTCTGTTCTCTGGCTCATGTTTGTGACCTCCGTTTTGGTTTGTTTTCCCTTTCGGTAGTCACATATTACCTCTGAAATCACACTATATCCAGTTATATCTGAGCTATAAACTACACGATCTTGTGGTTCGGAAACTGTGTATATTACAGCAGTTTACGGCAAATATCCTCCCCGTAAGCCACGCTCAGACCGCAGCCGTTATCCCAGGCAACCATGATGCTGCCGATGTCATCCACACCTCGCACGGTGCCTTTCGTGCCGACAGGCGGTGCCTGTGGGTCATCCATCTGAACAAGCTCCACACGGGTGCCGACCGGGTATTCCTTACGGATACGCTCGACCGTCTCTTTACTCGGAAATCTCATGCTGCGCACCTCCGTTTCTGAAAGCCGAAGAGCCGGAGAGGTTCTTCAGCAGGATTTTTCGAGCGGTCTTGTATTCCGCACCGATAAAGCCGAGCCGCAGGAGAAAGCAGCGGAATGCATATTTCTCATTGTCGGTCGGCTTTTCCGTTGCGTTAATCCGTTTCTGATTCCGTGCCATCTCGCACAGCTTGCAAATAAAGGTGTCATAGGCTTTCATCTCGTCCGGGGTTGGAGTCGCCGGGAACCAAGGGAAGGATACCTTCGTGTCCGTGATTTCCAGTGGCAGGTCAGGGACTCCGAGAGCTTTCTTGATAAGACCACCCTTGGCGGCAATGAGTGCCTTGAGGTTATCCAGATTGCTATCGGTGAACAGACTCTTCGGCATGGAAATGCAGACGGCGCAAGGCTCGTCCTCGTCATCAGTGTGGCTCTGGTCGATGTCAAAGCCCTCATCGTAGATATGCTCCAGCAATCTTTCAATGACCTCGCTGTCGGCATGGTCGTCAAAGGAAAGACTGCCGTTTCGGTTGATGGTGAAGCAGTCTACCTGGTAGGCGCAGGACGGAACCCCCAGGTACTTGGCTTCACAGCCGAGCCACTGTGCGATGGTCTGTACCAGCCGCTTGCGTTCCGCACCCTGGGCATTAATTGTAATCGTCATTTAAGTGACCTCCTTGATTTTTGGTAGTCACATATTACCGTCATGCTCGGCATATATCCAGTTATATCTTCACATTTCCGGTGTAGATTATATCGGCGCATTATCGCCGCCGGACTGTGCATACCACACGATCCCGCAGAGCACGAACCATACGCACGGGAGTGCCACGCCGTTGCCCCACATCTTATATTCCGCACTGTCGGAATACGGATCTTTCAGCCACTTGGCGACCTGCTTGTCGGATTTCATTTTGCAGCCGGTCACTTCGGAATAGGTCTTGAACACCTTGTGCCAGAAGTACAACTCTTCATCGGTCGTTTTTTCCGTGCCGAGGTTGGCGCACCAGTTGTCTGGGAAACCTTGAAGTCTGGCACATTCGGTCGGGGTCAGCCTGCGCACGGTATATCCTCCAGCGGGACACACGACATTCGGGTCTTTATAGTCTCGTGCCATAATCGCCGGGGACTGATTTTTCTCCACCTGGGTAAAGCTGCCGGTGGTCATAGCATATACGGCGTGCCGGTCTGCCGTATCCAATGTGAAGCAGACATCTTCGTTCACGCCGCTGCCTTGGGGACCGTTTTTGTTATCTCTGCCAATCATAGAGCCTTGCAGTACAAAGGTCTGCTGCTTTGTTCCGGCATTGGCGCACACCACAGCGGAGCGGTCACCGAGGTCACGAACCTCATCCCGCTGATTCTGCGTGAAAGCAACCACGGCGATGCCGCCTTGGTTGCAGGAGGGATTGCCGCCGTTGCCGTCAAGCGTCCGTGCGGTTTCCGCTTCGTAGATCCCGCTGTGGGGATTATCCGACTTCATGGCATTGGAATCCTTGGAGCAGATGCCGAAGGACTGAAGGACGCAGGTGAAGTTGTCCTTGTCCGGCATCCGCTGGTTTCCACCTGCGTTCTGTTTGGTGAGCGTCGGAGAAATCTGCCCGCCGTCCCAGCCGCAAGGCTCGAACAGCGTCTGGTCATTGTTGCAGGACAGAGTCGCGGATTTGTTCTCCTGAATGAGCGCGCCCTTGCCACCGCCTTCGCAGCCGGAGCGGATCTTCATCACAAGCGGCACATTGTTGCCGCCCGTCCCCATGCGGGAGGTCAGCGTCTGCACATTGCCGTCCTCGGATAGCTTGACCCGGCTGTCGGTCGGATGGTTTTCCAGTGCCACCGCCGCAGGAACAACACCTGCACGGAGCGTGGGAGAACACTCTTCCTCATAGCCGATGGTGCGGCTCTTGGCAGAATGCTCGGTGCAGAAGCCTGCCGATTCCATTACGCAGGGCGGATGATGCGCTTCTGCTCGGAGTGTGGAGGTAACCTCCTCGGTGACATCCATTCGGTTGCCGCCCTGGTCATTCAAAACAATACCATTCCGACCGGTACTCATTCCGCAGTTCACGCCGAGGGTTGCGGAAGTGTCGTCCGTCAGACTGCCGTTGTATCCATCGAAGCCTGCCGCTCCAACGCAAGGCGTAAAACCTCCGGCAGCTCTTTGCCACGAGCGGAAGCCCTCCGCAGAATACCCAGACAGGCCTTCTGACTCAAATAATATTTTTCCGGCACTTCCGCCTGCAAGATCTGCGACAAGGTAGATGCGGCGTCTTCGCTGGGGAACTCCCCAGTATTGTGCGTCAAGAGTTCGGTACGCAACGCTCCATCCATCTCCCATGTATAGGTCGGCGTAGGGCCATTGTGCCTTTTCAGGCATAGGCACCTGGGCATTCGGCTCGGCGATGCCGATGACCGCTTCGAGGACGGCTTTGAAGTCCTCACCCTTGTTCGAGGAGAAGGCGCCGGGAACATTCTCCCAACAGATCCATCTTGGATATTTGCCATCGGTGGCACACCTCATTTCTTTGATGATTCGGACGGCTTCATAGAAAAGGCTGGAACGCGCTCCGTCCAAGCCGTCTCTTCGGCCTGCCACGCTCATGTCCTGGCACGGTGAGCCGAAGGTGATAATGTCCACGGGTTCGATTCTGCCGCCGTCCATAGCGGAAATGTTCCCGTAGTGCTTCATAAAAGGCAGGCGCTTTGTGGTCACTCGTATGGGAAACGGCTCGATCTCCGAAGCCCACACGGGAGTGATACCTGCAAGCAGCCCGCCCAATGGAAAACCCCCGGAGCCATCAAACAGGCTTCCGAGGGTCAAAGGCTTATTCATCATGGGGTGCTACCTCACTAAACTTGTATTCCTTGCCGTCACGCAGAACACTGACCTTTTCATCCGAGCCGACCTGCTCGATGTACCTGCGGACAATGACATCGCAGAACTTCTCGTCCAGTTCGATGGTGCAACAGATGCGGTCGGTCTGCTCACAGGCAATGAGCGTAGAACCGGAGCCGCCGAAGGGGTCGAGCACCACGGAGTTTGCCATAGAACTGTTCTGAATGGGATAGGCCAGAAGCGGGATCGGCTTCATGGTGGGATGGTCGCCGTTCTTCTTGGGCTTGTCGAACTCCCAGATGGTGGACTCTTTGCGCCCGGTGTACCACTGGTGCTTGCCTTTCTTCTTCCAGCCGTAAAGGCACGGCTCGTGCTGCCACTGGTACGGGGAGCGTCCCAGCACCAGGGACTGCTTCTTCCAGATACAGCAGCCGGAGAGGTAGAACCCGGCAGCGTCAAAAGCCTTTCGGAAGTTCAGCCCCTCAGTGTCGGCGTGGAACACATAGATGGAGGCATCGTCCGCCATGACCTTCTCCATATTGGAAAAGGCATCGAAGAGGAAGTCGAAAAACTTCTCCGATGCCATGTTGTCGTTTTTGATTTTCCCGGCGCTGCCTTCATAATTCACATTGTAGGGCGGGTCGGTGATGACGAGGTTCGCCTTGCGGCCGTCCATGAGGGCAGTGTAGGTTTCTTCCTTGGTACTGTCGCCGCAGATGAGCCGATGCCGTCCCAGCGTCCAGATGTCACCGGGCTTCGTGAAGGTAGGCTTTTGCAGCTCGGCATCCACATCGAAATCGTCCTCTTTGGCTTCGATTCCATCGTCAAACAGCTTTGACAGCTCTTTTTCGTCAAAACCGGTGAGGAGCGGGTCGAAGTCTGCCGCCTGCAGAGACTCAATCTCCACACGCAGAAGCTCTTCGTCCCATTCGGCATCCATCGCCATGCGATTGTCGGCAATGATGTAGGCTTTCTTCTGGGCTTCGGTGAGGTGGTCGGCAAAGACGCACGGCACCTCGGTGATGCCTTCCTCCTTGGCGGCAAGAATACGACCGTGACCGGCAATAACGCCATAGTCACGGTCGATGATGACAGGATTGATAAAACCGAACTCACGGAGCGAGGAGCGGAGTTTGTTGATCTGCTCCGGCGAATGGGTACGGGCGTTATTGACATAGGGAACCAGCTTCGTGATAGGTACGAGCTGCATCTCGGTCGTTGTTTTCATTAGACCAGCCCCCATTCCGCAAATTTCTCGAAGCTGCCCACCGAGTGGATGTAGTTTCGGGCGATCTCCACGATTTCGGCGTAGGGTCTGCCGTCCACGGCATCGTCCCCAATAGCGCAGCAGAGTGTCTCGGGCTTGCCGGTTTCCTGGGCTTTGAGAAAAGCATAGATGTTGACAGACACATCTGCCTTGGAGAGATCCTTGCCGTGCAGACCGCCGCCGGTGACGGAGTCTGCCATATCCGAGCCGAGCTTGCGGTTGGTAGCACCGGTGTCCACATCGGTGCCGCCTGTCCAATCACCGAGCGGATTGATCTCCGCATCGGGATAAATCTCGCGCAGATGCTGTGTCTCGGCATTGCTCTGACAGAGGATGAGCCGGTCGCCGTCCAGGATGTACTTTCCGTCAAAGGGATACACGGCGAAAATGTTCCGTGCGATCTGCGACAGCATTTTCTGCTCTTCGGTCACGGGCATTCCCTTGAAGATGCCGTTATCACCGCAGCGGACGCCGTCTGCCTGGTTGTCGGCAAGGTGGCCATCCTGCGGCACTTCCACATAGTCAATGGTAAGGTTTCCTGCAATGCAGTGAACAGCGGCGGTCACATCTGCCTTGTCCAGAGAAACAGAAGTTTCCGCAATGATGTGGCAAACGCCATGGCCGATGAGGACTTCCACGGCGATGCGGGGATCGTTTTCTTTTCTGTATGCCAGGTCAACAAGCGCACCGGCAATTCTGTCTGCCACCTTATCCGGGTGGCACGGATTTACTTTTTCATACATGGTGTTACCCCTTTCTCGCACGGAGCAGGCGCTCCATAAGGTCATCCTGCGGCGTAGACTCGCCGTATTCCGTGCTGCAGTTTTCTTTCACGATCTGGAATATCTCATTCCAGAGCCGAACCGCCTGGTTCATGTAGTTGATACCGATATTGATAAACGGGGACGGGATCGGCTTTCCCGTGGTGGGGTGCTTGGAGAGGAAGCCCATACGGTTGGTCATTTCCTCGCACTGCACCCAACGGGCGGAACACATGGCGTAGCGCTCCAAAAGCTGCGGCGACACCTTTGCGGCGCAGCCGATACCTTTGAGCCATTGCCAGGTTTCCGTGTAGATCTCCTGTGCCTGCAGGACGCTGCCGTCGCGCTGCTCGGCGGAAAGAAAATCATGGGGCTTCGGCATAGCAACACCCTCGACTTCGGGAATATCCAGCACTTCAAGTTTTCTGCCGCCGGGATTCCCGTTTTCGGCTTTCTCCTTGACTGCGGTTTTTTTCCTTCCCGCACCGGGTCTTGCACCACCGCGCCCGCCTGTGTTATTCGATTTTGTGGGCATTCGAGTTCACCTCCCTTAATTACCCTTTTGATTTCGCCTTTTTCGCGCACGTGACCCCGGGCCGTTGCCCGACCGAAAAGGTCCCAGAGATTTTCATCCCCCTACCGGTCGCCGAGGTCGTGGTGGATCTTGGTGTGGCAGGACTGACAGAGGCTCATCAGGTTGTCCCTTGCGTGAGTGCCGCCTTTGGAAACGGGCAGGGTGTGGTGTACTTCCTGCACCGGAGTCAGCCGACCTTCCTTGAGGCACATCTCACAGAGGGGATGCTCCGCTGCGTAGCGATCCCGGATGCGTTTCCACGCTCTGCCGTACTTGCGGTTGACATCGGAACTGCGCTCGTATTTGTCGTACTTGCGGCGTTCCTCCACACGGTGCTGTTCACAAAACTGTCCTTCACAGAGGTTGGGACAGCTGGGGTGGGAGCATGGTCGCAGCGGTTTCTTCGGCATCGTTTCACCTCCTTGGGCATAAGAAAAGCCCCACGGGATTGCTCCCATGAGGCTGTCCTCGATTCTTTTTCGCTATTATAATGATACTACATTTACGATTGGAACTCTACGGAACTATTGGGTACACTTTTGGCTTTTAAGATTTCCGTCACCACATCGAGTGAGCGGTCGTGCAGCTTTTGTATCCATTTTCCGCTGTAGTGCATATCCACGGCGATCTGCTCCCATGTGTGGAAACACAGATACCGTTTTTCCAAAAGGATCTGATACTCGCTGTTGTCCACCGCTTTGATGACCTCCACGATGTCACGCTTCAGATCCACCAGGCAGTCAATGTCGTGGTTGATCTCCTCCTGCAGGTCAATGATTTTGCACACGGCATCTGCCATCGTGGAGCTGCCGTGATTGGGGTTTCTCGGCATACCCGTCAGCGTGGCGGTGCATTTGGTGGCAAGCTCATTCAGCGAAGCTACCTGTGCAATTTTCGCATCGATGCGCTGGTCGAGGCGATATGCCTGACTGAGATATTCCTTTGCCGTCATACGCCGTACACCTCCCGGTGGAGTTTTTCGATCAGCACCTCACCGTCCAGAGAAGTTAGCGTCTGAAACCAGCCGGAGCGGAAGAACCGCTCACAATCCTTCCTGACGGATTCGGCATCCTTGTCCCAGGGGTATTTCTTCAAACGGCGCAGCGCACGGCGATGGTCTTTCGCTGCCGCCAGAATAATAGCGTTTGCGAGGTTCGTATAACAGGTTTCCATTCTCATCCCTCCAAGTTGGCCTTGACCGCATCGATGAGTGCGGTCTGGGTCTTTTCTTTTTTACGGAGCGCAGTCATGATGCGCTCGTCGATGGTGTCTTTGGCAATAATGTGGTGAATGACCACGGTATCGGCGGTCTGTCCCTGCCGCCACAGTCGGGCGTTGGTCTGCTGGTAAAGCTCCAGCGACCAGGTCAGCCCAAACCAGATGAGGGTCGAGCCGCCTGCCTGCAGGTTCAGCCCATGACTGGCAGAAGCCGGGTGGATGAGTGCCACGGGTAGCTCACCGCTGTTCCATCTGCGGATGCTGTCGGAATCGTCCAGCAGACTGAACGGGATGTGTCGTTTGTGGAGCCGCTCGGAGATGCGCTCCAAGTCATGCTTGAACCAGTACGCCACAAGGACGGGTTTCCCGTTTGCGGCTTCGATGAGATCCTCCAGCATATCCAGCTTGCGGTCGTGTATCTGAAACACACGCTTGTCCTCTCCGTAGACTGCTCCGTTTGCCATCTGGGAGAGCTTATTCGCAAGTGCTGCCGCATTTCCGGCGTCGATTTCTTCGCCTTTCAGCGAGATGACCAGGTCTTGTTTCATGGCGTCGTAGGTTTTCCGCTCTTTTTCGGATAGCGTCACAATGGCGTCATTATGAACGCACTCCGGCATATCCAAATGGTCGACGGCTTTCATGGAGATGGTGATGTCGGAGATGGCATCGTAGATTTGTTCCTCCGCACCGGGCAGCGGCTTGTAGCTGAACACCACCTGTCCGTTGCGCTTGTCCGGGCGGAAGAAAGTGTTGCGATAATGGGTGATGAACCGACCGAGCCTCTTGCCCATATCGAGGATGCGAAACTCCGCCCACAGATCCATAAGACCGTTGCTGCTTGGCGTGCCGGTCAGGCCCACGATGCGCTTGACGCCGGGGCGGACTTTCAGCAGACTGCGGAATCGCTTTGTCTGGTAGGATTTGAATGAGGACAGCTCATCGATGACCACCATGTCGTAGTCGAAAGGGATGCCGCTCTCCTCAATGAGCCACTGGACATTCTCCCGGTTGATGATGTACACGCTGACCCGCTGCCGGAGTGCCGCCTTTCGCTCTGCTTCTGTACCGACAGCCACCGAGTAGGTCAGCCCATGCAGATGATCCCACTTGTGGATCTCCGTAGGCCATGTATCTCTGGCGACACGCAGCGGAGCGATGACCAGCACCTTGCGAACCAGAAAACTGTCGAGGCAAAGGTCGAAGATAGCGGAAAGCGTGATGATGCTCTTACCAAGACCCATGTCGAGGAATACAGCGGAGATTGGATGCTCCAGGATGAAGTTCGTGGCATACGTCTGGTAGTCATGTGCCTTGTATTTCACTGAGTATCCCTCCAATCTGTTCGGGGCTATCGATGCAGTACACCGAAAAGCCGAGTGCTTCTAACTGCCTTTTTCGCCTTACTTGCAGAGGGCGGAGTGTTTTGCCCAGTGCTTTCAACTCAATGAAGGCGATTCTGCCGCCGGGCAGGAGTACCAGACGGTCAGGTACTCCATCAAGGCCGGGGCTTGTAAACTTCGGTGCAAGACCGCCTTTTGTGCGTACAGCCTGCACCAGCTTTGCTTCTATCGTTTTCTCACGCATAATGACCTCCTGCGTTCTCAAAACCCGAAAAGTCCTTTACGTGCGCAAATGCGGGTATTGCGTGCTTGTTGCTCTTTATTCCTTCTTCTTTCGATATATAAGAAAGGTTAGGAACACAGGAACAAGACCGCCTGTTTTCTTTGGTACTTATGGGGCCGCCGCCGTTCCCATGAGGTGTTCCCATAAATGTGCCGAGCGGGTATGCTTCTCCCCGGAACCTGTTCCGAAGAATTTCGGGTACAGTCATTTTCATTAGGAACACTCCTTGGGAACAAAGACGTACTGCGGACCGTAGAGCGGGATACGCACCTTGCTGTCCAGCCGCTTCCAACCCAGGCGGGCAAGGATGGCGGTCAGCTCGTTGCTGTCCGTTCTGCGGATATTGGCACGTTCCTTGCCGAAGCACTCGCACCAAATCTCCATGTTGGACACCTGGGTGCGCTTGACCGTACCGTGCTTTTGGGTATCGCCGAAGTCGCTGCCTGTTAGGAAGTTGCGGCGCTCGAAGATGTCCATGCCGTCCCAATCCTCCGGGAGCAGCGTGTCGAGATACAGCCGGACAAGCCCTTCACGCTCGTCGGACTCCATCGCCTCCCGCTGTTCAGCCTTGGACAGTGCTTCCAACTCGGCACTCAGATAGAGCTTCTCGCCCTGTTTCACATACACCAGCGTTTCCGCCCAGATCTGGCAGATCAGCTCCGGGGTCAGATCCCAGGAGTGCTTGATGCCCGTACCCGGCGTCTTGACCGGCCAGAAGCGACGGTTTCCGGTGGTGTCCCGCAGATAGCCTGACTCGGCGTTGGTGGTGCCGAAGAACACGCACTGGCGCAGATGCGGCGTCGCCCGTTTGCCGAATGCCGCACGGTAAATGTCGTTCTGACGGGAGAGGAAGGAACGCAGCGTTTCCACCTCGGCCTTCTTCAGACCTGCAAGTTCGCCGATCTCCAAGATCCAGTACCCCTGCAATTTCTCTGCAGCGGTCTTATCCTTGGTGTCGCCCAGGTTCAGACTGTCCGAAAACCACTCTCCGGCCAGCTTGGCGATAAGGGTGCTTTTACCGACACCCTGGGGACCGTTCAGCACAAGCATGGAGTCAAATTTGCAGCCGGGATACAGCACACGCTTGATGGCGGCGCAGAGCGTTTTCCGGGTGACGGCACGGACATATTCGTTGTCGTCGGCACCGAGGTAGTCGATGAGCAACGTGTCCACACGGGAAACCTTGTCCCACTCCGGCAGATTTTCAATGAACTCCCGAATGGGATGGTAGGAGCGGTCGTCCGTGACCTTCGCCACGGCGATGTCATAGTTTCGGGCGGAGAAGGTACCGTAGTGGGAATCCACATAGCTGATAAGCTGGGCATCATCCGCATCCCGCCAGAATTTCGAGGGGTGCCGCCAAGGCACATCGCCCTTGATCTCCATGCCGTCCAGAAGCTGATTGAACACCAACGGTTTCAGAAGCGGATCATTCATGAGGATAACGGTGAGGTTCTGCAGCGTGTTTTTTACCTTGCCGGCCTTGTCCAGCTCCAAGGCTTTCTGCCAGTCCTCATCGGAGAACTCCTCGTTTGCCTGGGCTTTGCGTTCCTCGGCAAAAACCGCCTTGACCTTCTCGTCTTTAAGGGCAAAGTCCGACATCGCCCGGAAGGACGGCAGCTTGCCGGGCGCGGTGTCCGGGGCGCACTTATCGTCCAGGTCACGGAAACGATGCAGGCGCACCAGGTCAAAGGCATTCAGCAGTCGACCGCAGACCGGATCTGTGGCGTGGTGGCTGTATGCGAACTTGCCATCGTAGACGATGACACCGGCAGACGAATCGGCGGGGATATAGTCGTAACGACCGTTCATCGCAGACGGCGCATACACTTCCGAGAGAAAGGCATCGATGGCTTCCTCCACGGTATAGGCTCGGCAGAAAGCACCCACCACACCCGGCTTTGTCAGCGGGTCGGCCTGCTGGGCGATACTGTGCTGCATCACCTCGGACTGGCGGCTGGAAACCGGCCAGGTGGAGGCGTCGTGCCAATCGTCGTAACGAGAAAGGTATTCGTCCGGGTCAAGCTCTGCGCCGTCTTGCACTTTATAGAAAAACTCACCGTTGGCGGAGGTGGAAGGCCAGTACATGAGTCGGGATGCCTCGTAGGTGGTATCGTCAAAGAGGTCAATGCCGATCTCCTTTGCCACCATGCGGGCGACTGCCGGATATTCCTCCTCACTGATCTCCCGTTTCAGCGGAATGAGCAGACGAAGGCGGGGATGCTCCGGCGTGTGCTTGTGAGTGGAATAGACGCAGCACTTGAAATCGTGGAACAGCGTGATTTCATCCCAGATGTCTGGGGTGCCGTAGTCCATATCCAAGGTGAGCAGAGAGCGGCACAGCACCATGCCGTTTTTGCGGCGACCTTCCCGGAGATGCCCTCCGACAAAACCGCCCACATCCTTGATGCCGTCCTGCTGACCTTTTTTCAGCTTGCGGTATTCCTCGACCGTTTCGGTGGTGCGGATGGTGCTACCGCAGCGGGCGCAGAGATCCGCCCAGGAGGTGTCCTGGTTCTTCCACTTTTTATCCATGCGGCTGTTGCCGACTGCGATCTTCATCTGCGTACCTCCTCACAGCTTTCGGTAAAGTAGCGGATAAGCTGACCTTTTCGTTTTGCTTTCTCGATCTCAATGCTCATGCCGCTGGTGATTTTCTCTCCGAATACCCACAGCTCGGCGCATTTGGAGAGCAGGACGATGTCCATGAACAGTGCCAGGTCACGCTCCCTGCGGTCATTGTCATTCATGAATTGGGTGAAATAGATGTGCGGTGCGATGGGTACGCACCCGGCTTCCACGGCGAAGCGGCAGTAAGTACGGGCGTTCTCCTGGTTCTTCAACATATCCCCGGCCAGTGGAGAGCAGATATACACCACAGGACGGAAGGCTCGAAGTGCCTTGGCTTCCTGCTCGATCTTTGTCAGTGCCTCGAAGGCAGTGGGGTCGTAATACCCCTCGCAATTAAATTTATTGACTCCCATTTGGGCCACCTCAGTCTTTCTTATAAAAATCGCAGACATAGCCGTCTGCTCGGAGCAGCAGCCCCGATGCCCAAGTGGGCGTTTGCCCCATGACGGAGCAGATATTCTCCAAAGAAGTATCCGGCGGTGCTTCGATGACCGCTTCATCGTGGACGTGCATGACGATGCGGTACCCGGCAGCATTCAGCCGGAGCATAGCTTCCGCAAGAATGTCCCTTGCCGTTGCCTGGACGATGTTCTCCACGAACTTGGGTCCGTAGCTTTCCAGCCGCAGCCACTTTTTCTGTTCGCCGACACCTTCATAGGTCACGGACTCATTGCCGAAGCGGTTCAGACCCATTTTCGGCTTCACATACACCAGCCGTCTGCCGGAGGGCAGCACCACGAACATCATGCCGCTCTGATAATAGAAGCGAATGCCGTGTGTTTCTGTGGCAGTTCGCTCTCGGACGCAGGTGGAAGCTGCTTTGTCCGCATCCCACCAGAACTTTGTTATATGGGGGTTGGACAGACGCCAGGCATCCACCAGCGGTTTCAGTTCTTCTTCCTGTAAGCCGTAGTTCAGTGCGCCCATTGCTTTCAGCGCACCCACGGAGCCACCGTAGCCAAGAGCCAGCTCGGCAATTTTGCCTTTCTGCCGCAGATGCCCGTTTACGCCGTGCTTTTCTACGGGGACATGGAACATCTGCGAAGCGGAAGCGCAGTAAATGTCGCCGCCCTTTGCAAAAACCTCCTGCCGCCAATGTTCCCCAGCGATCCATGCGATGACCCTCGCCTCGATGGCGGAGAAGTCTGCCACATAAAAACGGCAGCCGGGTTTCGGCACAAAGGCGGTGCGGATAAGCTCGGACAGTACCAGCGGTACGGAGTCATAGAGCATTTCCACGGCGTCCGTATTGCCGCTGCGAACCAGTGCCCGTGCGGTGTCCAGATCCGGCAGATGGTTCTGCGGCAGGTTCTGCACCTGGATGAGTCGACCGGCATAGCGACCGGTGCGGTTGGCCCCGTAAAACTGGATAAGCCCTCTGGCACGGTCATCCGAGCCGACTACCGTCTGCATGGCGGTGTATTTCTTGACGCTGCTCTTTGCAAGTTCCTGTCGAAGGGAGAGGGCAAGCTCCACCTCGCCGTCCGCTTTTTCGAGCATATCTGCCACGGCGGCTTTGGAGAGCGAATCTGCCTCCACACCTTTTTCGGCAAGCCATGCTTTGAGCTGCACCGGACTGTTGGGGTTATCCAAGCCGGTGACGGAGCGAGCCTGCTCCATGTGCGTCCGCTTGAAGCGTTCATCACAGCGAATCGCCTGGGTGACGAGGGTGCGGTCGAGCATGATGCCCCGGTCATTGATCTGCTGGTCGAGGGTGTAGTTACGCCACTCCGACTCCGTGACCGGGAACTTGGAGAGCTTCTGCTGAATGGACATTTCCGTTTCCACATCCCGAAGGTTGTAGGCTTTGAAAAGCGACCATTTCTCCAGCGCATCTGTCGGATAATGTCGAATGGGCGAACCGTCTCTTGCTTTTGCCGGAGTGCAGAAATACCGGATGAGGTCTTTGCCTTCTTTGAGCTTCTGCTTTTCCAGACCCAGCACGGCACCGACGCCTTCCAGCGAAAGCGGCAGTCCAAGGGTCGCCGCCCAGACCATCGTGCAGTGCCAGGAGGACGGGTCGAGATATTGTCCGGTTGGGTATCCAAGATAGCGAGACAGACACACGCGCTCGAAGTGTGCATTGAATGCCCATTTGGTCACGGCAGGGTCGGTCAGCGCAGAGCGGACATCAGCAGGAATCGTTTCTCCGGCAGCCAGATCCACGACCTTCACCGGAGCACCGTCTGCGGAGTAGCCGAAGAGCAGCACCTCAAAGTCTGGGGCTTCGGCATAGCGGTACACGCCGCACTTGGTGAGGTTTTCGGAGGAGAAGGTCTCGATATCGATGCTAAGTGTTTTCATACGCATTCCTTCCTACGGAATATGGGTGGCAGAGGTCAATTTCTGCCACCCACAGAGCCGTCTGGGGTTACTTGAATTCCTTCATGCGCTTCTCGTGGTATTCCAGGTCACGGGAAGCCTGTTCCTTCTCACGCTTTTCACGCTTGTGGTCATTGCTGATGCCCTGCACCAACCAAACGAAGAAGCCGATGCTGAGGCAGGCCCAGATGCCAAGGAGGGCGGTTACCAGGATGTTCTGAATCAGTTCCATTGTGTTGCACTCCTTTCTCAGGACAGGAAGTCGTCGTCCAGGTCGGTGGCGAAATCGTCAGCTGCAGAGGACTTGCCACCGAGAGGCTCACCGTCACGAACCTTCTGGATGTTGCCAAGACCACAGGCGATGCCGCGGTTACCGTTGGAATTGAAGGCGTAGAAGTTGACGGACACTCTGGCGTAGCAGCCGGAATACACCTCGGAGCGGTCAAGGATCGGCTGGACGCTGCGGTCCACGATCTGGGGCGCGGTGGTGCTGTTGGCGTTTACGAAGAAGCTGTTCTTGTAGGCTTCATCATCACGCTCGGTATCGCCGTCACGGAGCGGGAGCTTCAGAGCCGCCTTGTTGGGGATCTTCCCACCAAACTTGGCGACGCCCTCCTTGATGGCAGCGTCCACGGCGGCGTTGATGGCGTCGAGGGTCTGCTTGTCGGATTTCGGAATAATGAGGGACACGGAATACTTGGGGTTGCTGCCGTTAATAGAGGCAGGCTCCCACACGTTTGCGTAGGACAGGCGGACAACGCCGGTCACAACTTTGGTCGAATTCATCTTGTTAGCCATAATTACAGTTCTCCTTTATAGTCGGTAAAGTCTTGTTTTGCACCCGTGGTCGTAATAGCCGGACGCCGGTCGGATGCGGGAACGAGCGTCGGCTTTCCTTTGGGCTTGACGACCAGACTGCCGAGCACCTCGGCAAAGGTCTTTTTGCCCATGAGCTTCTCCATCTCGGTGATGGGAATGAGGGACTTCTTGAAGATGTCGGTATACCCGGCCGCACGGGCAGCAGCGACAACGGCATCCTCGTCGCTGTACTTGCGATTGGTGCGGCTCTCCACCAGCTTGTAGCCGGGCCACTGTTTTCCGTGGTTGACCGCTGCGTCCTGGGCGTAGGCCATGAGCTCATTCGCCCATTTGGTGAGATCATCCAGCTTTCCGAGAATGTCGCCGATCTCCGCATCGGAAAGCAGGGGCGGCTGGGCAAATTCGTATTTGGCAAGTTGGAGCTTGGCATCGGCTCTGGCGCGGCACTTGACCGCCGCCTTGCAGAACTGGCACCAGTTTCCGGGGCAGTATTCACCTTCGCCTTTGAAGGCAAGCTCTGCTTTGGGTTTCAGCGTCTTTTCCGCCCAATCCCGAAGCTCGGCAACGGAAATGACCCATGCGCTGACATTCTCCCGGCGGGGCTGGTAGATGGTCATGGAAACCGTCTCGATGTCGTAGAGACAATCGAAGATACGGAGTGCGCCGAGTGCATACAGCATCATCTGCGGATTTTCCTCGGCATTCACCAACACGCCCTGGCCGTACTTCAGATCGATAATGTGGAGGAGCTTGTCTGCCACGATGAGGCAGTCGCCGGTGCCGAAGCCGTCCGGCACATAGCAGGAGAAGTCCAGCCGCTGCTCAATGAGCACCTTGGGGTCCGGGCAGTCCTGCCGGGCTTCCTCGATGGCTTCCAGAACGAATTCCAGGTAGCCGTCCGTGTACATCTCCATTTCGTCGGAGTCGTACTTGCTGACCGGGCGGGAGGAGCGCATCTTCAGCGCCTTGCGGAGCTTGTGTTCTGCCAGCGCATGAGCGGCTGTGCCTTCGGCTGCGGCTTCCGTTTCTCTGTCCTCAAACTCCAATTCCAATCGAGCGGAGGGATTGCAGTGGAGCCAGCGGTGGGAGGAAGATGCCGAGAGGACTGCGTGACGATTAGGGGGCATCCTTCAGCACCTCCACATCCTTGAGCAGTGCCTCGTAGTGCTTGGGTTCGATGCCGGAGAGCTTCGGAGCACCGTACTTTTTAAGGAGTGCCTGGATCTCGGCCGTGAATCCGGCTCGGCTCTTTTCACCGAGGACTGATCGGACTTCTTCCAGTGTTAGCTCCTTTTGGGGAGCAGGTGCAGGCGTCTTCGGCTCTGCATCGACAGTCGGCTCATTCTGCAGCATGGCATCTGCCACAGCCTGAACGCTGTCCGCCAGGGAGCGAAGATCCTCGACCACATCGAGCAGGAGCTTGACCTTACTCATGTGTGCCACCTCCCATCGGAACTTCGGTGATGGCAATGGACTCGACCGAGTTGCCGGGAACCACGACCATGACCTTCTGCTTGGGACCCAGAAGCAAGGTGAAGAGCTTCTCGCGGATGCTGACCGTTCTGCAAGCAACTACGCCGCCGTTTCTGGGCTTGTCTGAAACACGGATATTCAAGTTGTGTCTCATACGGGGTTACCATCCTTTCCGGAGGGCTTGTATTTTGTTGCCTTCCGGTGTACCCAGAAAAATCGGGGATTTGTCAGGGTGTCTGGCGGAAAATTTTCAAAAACTTTTTTCTGCCTGCCTCGATGGACTCGGAAACAGACTGAAAGCTGGCCTCTTCGATGGCAGCGATTTCCCGCAGGGTCTTGCCGTTTGCGTACATTCGAAGCCGGCGCTGCTGGGTGGCAGTCAAATGCGAGAAGGCTTCTCGGATACGAGCGGTCTGTTCTGCCGAATCATCCTCTACGGCATATTCGTCGCAAGCACCGTATTCCTCGCCCTCGTAGTCGATGGCGTCGTAGGAGTAGCAATGGTAGCGATGACGCTCGTCCTGCGCGTGCTCCGCCTTACGGCTGTCGATGATGACGGCACCGATTTCGTCAGAAACCTCGACCTCCGTCACTGTTCCGTCCAAGAATGCGTATTTGATTTTCATAATGTGTCCTTTCCGCTTGAGACGGCACTGAGCGGTCGGGACACAAAAAGAGCCGGTGGTCACGATGGACAACACCGGCAGACAGAACCTACAAGAAGGCATGGCAAAGCACGGTGGGTACATCGAGTTCAAAAAATCCTTGTTGGGGTTTTCGGTTCTCTATGTATCCCGCCGCCTCTAATGCGCATCTCAAGGCTTTGAGATTAAATTTGGTGGGGCTACTTGCCCCAAGGGGTATATAAGGTTTTTCGGGTTTATGGGAAAAACAAAAGACGGCCGGGACATAGCGCGCCCCATATAGGGGAGGCTAAATCCTGGCCGTCTTGCAGCTCTGCGGACTTGTTATTCTCTTTTGTGCTTACGCAGCACGGGGATGGCTTTTTACATGAAAAGTCCTTGTGCTGATTCGCGTCATAACCGTTTCGGTATCTCGCAGTGTTACTGTGAAGCTGTCGCCCACAGGCACGGTCATTCTTACCGCACGGTCTTTGTGCTGGATCTCAACGATCCCTGTCTGAGCATCCGCCATACAGACGAGATGTCCTTTACAATCTCGGTACGCTACCATCGGGGTCCTCCTTTCTTGCTGTAGTCATAGGCACCACCTCCTTAATGTTACCTTGTTAGCAAACTTGCTAACGCTTGTTGTAAAAAAACACAGCGGGCGGTAAAACCCGCTGTAGTTTTCGATATGGACGCTCAAGAACCGACCACGCCTGCAAAATCCATGATGGCAGAAGCGTAGGAATAATCGGTCGTATCGCTGGTTTTGATGTAACCGAGGTCTTTGAGCCTGTTTGTCGCCGCCTGGATGGAAACATCAAAGCAGTTGGACAGATTTGCCACCAAAAGGGCACGAGATACAGGGTTCTTGAGCTTGTCCCTGAAAGGCCGCACCACGAGATCCACCGAACACTTCGGCATCAGAACGGCAGCGGACAGGTGGTTTGCCTGCCACTCCATCCAGTCATGGTCGTCCCATTTGCGAGTGTCCGATTTATTTGTCATGCCATTGTCGACCCGGCACTGTATCATGGGGGCGATGAGCTCATCGTCAAAAATGGATACCTGGTCGGGGTTATACGAGAAATAGCCGGAATGGAAGATGTCATGCCCACCCTCATGTCCGAGCGTAAAGCGGTAACGATGCCGTTGGCTCTCATCCAGAAGGCGGTTGTCGATGATGACGGTACGGGCCTTGGCACTGATATACTCCGCCCGATTTGTGGCAGGGTCAAAAACCGGCACCTTATTGGTGTCGTTAAAAACAGTCATCCCAAGGTACACGCCATTATGGGACAGATATTGATAATCCGGCGTCATTCCGAGATAGAATTCAATAAAGCCCTCAATGTCCACGGGAGAGGGGTTCGTCAGGACTTCCGGCTGAAAATCCTGTACGAAACGCTCTCCGATGGCATCGATCTCGGCTTTGCTCAAAATCGGTACGCCGTTGTTCTTCACTCGAAGAGAGGGAGTGTACATCTTTATAAATTACCCCTTTCGCTGCTTGAGCTCCTCGACGAACTTCAACCAGTCGGCCTCACTTGCATCCAGATCACGTGCCGTGCGAAGCGCAGCGGACACATAGTTGTGTTCCATGATATAGTCAGGCAGGTCCGGGGCAACAGAGTTTCTCTTTTTGCCAGCCAGATCATACATCGTAGTTTTATCCTCGTCGTTCAGCATGAGAATTTGAGAGATCAGCTCCAGCTTCTCGATTTCAGGAGGGTTACGGCGATCCTTCTCGATGTCGGTCAAATAGGGCGCAGTAATCCCTATCATTTCCGCCATTTTGCGGAGCGTGATTTGTTTCTCTGTGCGTTTCCTTTGAAGGAACTCTCCAAAATTCTGGTACTGTGTGTTCATGTCGTTCACCTTTTCTACTTTACATTATAAGCCCTATCTTGATTCATTCAGCCTATTTGCGGCACTGTTATCATACTTGCGGGCAACTTCTCATCACAACGGTGAATCGAATTAGCACGGATGCTTGTACGCTTGTTAGCAGCCTTGCTAACGCTATTATACGCAAGGCATAATGACTTGTCAAGAGGTAAAGCAGAAAATATTTGAAAATCACTGCGGCTTTTGCTCATCCATTTTACTTTTCCCCTGCAGCTGCTTTTCCAGTGCCGACTGCTTAGCAAGGATCGCATTCACCTTGTCGTACAGATCCTCGATCATAATCTCGGTTTTCAGATTGACCTTGTAATCGTTTTCAGCTCTGCGGCGGTCCTTTTCCTCCTGACGGTTTTGGCTCATCATGATCAGCGGTGCCTGGATCGCGGCGATACAGGACAGCACCAGATTCAGCAAAATGAACGGATATGGGTCAAATGCCCGTGCAGCCATCAGCGTGTTTACAACCATCCACAGCACCAGTCCGCCGGTAAACGAGAAAATGAACGCCCAGCTTCCGGCGAACTTTGCAATGGCATCCGCCGCCCTCTGTCCCAATGTATACTTTTCTTTTCCGCTTTCGGGACTGACCGAAATCTTGCTGTCGGCTAGCAGGTTCAGTACCTCTTCATCGGTCATATCATGACGGATGTCCTTGAGCACTTCTTTTAATAGCTTTCTATTTTCTTTCATATCAGTTATTCCTCACTCTCGGCTTTGTTCATCGTATGCAGAAAGAAATCGGGACCCTTTTCTTCAAACAGAAGCAGAGACACACCGAGTAGCAAGTCGGCGTGTACAGCCGAATCATCCAATGGGATAAGAAAATCATCCTGCATCCTGTGAATGCGGTAAAGCACCGTATTACGATGTGTGAAAAGAGCGTCACAGGTCTTTTTTAGCGATCGGCAGCAGGTCAGATAGTGATAGAGCGTTTCGCAATACTGTGTGTCATTCTCTCTATCATGTACAGCCAGCGCCCGGATCTCTTTCGCAATCAAATCACTGCGCCCCTCTATATTCTTCAGCAAAAGCGGTGTGCGGAGCTGCGCTACCATACAGACGCTTCCGCCGTGAAAGCGATAATCCATCATCAGCTCCAGCGCTTCATGGGCTGTGCGGTAGAGGGCAGGCAGCTCAAACAGGTCGCAAAGTCCATCCGACATTACCACTTTTAACCGGAACTCCTCCGCCAAAGCAGAAAAGCCATTGAAGTCTTTCGTCCCATGCAAGAACAAAAATATATCTCCTCGATAGAGAAACGAATGAGACTGTGGGAATCTTGCCCTGAGTTCATCCTTCAGATGCCGCTTTCCAAGATATTCATTGTGATAGGCCGTCAGATCGATCAGAGCAAAACCTGTGGGGTGAAAATCCGCAAGATAAGTGCCTGATGTCTGCAAGTAAAAATACGGTGCAGAGGAAAACCCGCCATCTAAAAGGTGCATCAGAATATCCTCTGCCGTTTCGAATGGCTTATCATGTCTGCTGGTTTCGATGAACGCCTGCTTTGCCAAAACCTGCTCGACCGTATTCCATGTTTCCGGTGGGATGTTTTGCAGATGGTCATCTATATCTACACAAATAAGATAACCCAGCCGCACGCCGGAGCTGATAAGCGGCGCAAAACGGCGTCGGTATTCACTGCCGTCCAGCTTCACATAGTCTGCTTTCCCGGCAGACAGCGCATCACTCTGGCTGATAACCGCACCGGCTTCATAGGTGATCTGCCCCTGCCGAACTGTCTCCTGAAAAAGCGGATCGGTAAAACCGAGCGGTCGGTGATGCGCCGTAACATGAAAAGTATCGTCCAGTACCAGAAGTGGACATTCCAGTAGCGCGCCAGCATCAACCGCCAATGCTTTCAAATCGTCCTGTGCAAAAAACTCTGCCAAAAGTACATCTGTACTATAGCGCTTTTGCCGTTCATTTTCCATCGTCTCAGCTCCTTCGCTTGTGCGGAAAGCACAAGCGGTTTTTTCTTTATTATACTGCCGGTCCGTTGCTGTTTCAAGTAGAGAGCACTATAATATGGTCAGAAATTGAGAAAAGGAAATGAAAGGCTGGTGCAAATGATGATGGCTTCAAAATCCATGAAAGTTCTAAACATTATAGCAGGTGTGCTTTTGATTGTGGCTGGCATCTACTGTTTGTGCAATCAGGACATTGCAGCAATGACCGCAGGCGTAATGGTCGGCATCTTCATGCTGCTTTCCGGCGTGATTGAGATCGTTGTCTTTGCCACGACAAGCGGCTTGTTGTTCGGTTCCGGTTGGCTGCTGCTGGACGGCGTGCTGACGGTGATCCTGTCCCTGTTCCTGCTATTCAATCAGTGGTTTACAATGATGTCGCTTCCTTTCCTGTTTACATTGTGGCTGCTGTTTTCCGGTATCTCGCGCTTCGTCAGTGCGTTTGATTTGCGAGCCTTTGGTGTTCGCGGTTGGGGGTGGATTTTAACCATCGGTATCATTCTGATGGTTGCCGGATTCATCTGTATGATGGATCCGTGGGTGAGTGTTGCGGCGATCGGTCTGACGGTTGGACTGGCATTCCTGCTGGAGGGCATCAGTTCCATCGTTTATGCCTGCATCCCGCGAAGCAAGTAAGCAATGCTTGACTGCAGTATCTTCTGCAAGGCAAAGCTTTTATATAGTATATAGATAATAATTATCAAATCGAATGGAGGAATTATTATGCTGCCCGTAGTGTATGGTGAAAACATGTTCGATGATTTCCTTGAGAACGGCTTCTTTGGTTCTCACAACCCGCTGTTCGGTAAGAACGGCAGAAACCTGATGAAGACCGATATCCGTGAGACGGATGATGCAAAGGCTTATCGTCTGGCGATTGATCTGCCTGGCTTCAAGAAGGACGAGATCAGCCTTGACCTTAAGGATGGTTATCTGACCATCAGCGCCGAGAAGGGTCTGGACAAGGACGAGGAAGACAAGAAGGGACGCATCCTGCGCCAGGAGCGCTATGCCGGTTCCTGCTCCCGTAGCTTCTATGTCGGCGATGTGAAGCCTGAGGACATCAAGGCAAAGTATGAGTCCGGCGTTCTGACTGTGCTGGTTCCGAAGGAGGACATCAAAAAGTCTCCTGTCAGCACCGCCATTACGATTGAATAATATGTTCTAACCAAGGCCTGCCGCCTGCGTTGTGCAGACGGCAGGCTTTTTCATGAGGCGATAAAATGAAGCAAGCGATTTCACTCAATGGCGTCATTGATATGCATGTTCATACGGCGCCGGATATTTGTCAGCGCACTTATAACGACTTGGAGCTGACAGCCGCTGCCGTTCATGCTGGAGCAAGAGCGATCGTCATCAAAGGACACCATTGCTCTACTGTGGCGCGTGCGGCGCTGTGCAACGCCTATAACCGAACGGCATTTGACAGCAATTCATTTGTCATGTACGGCGGATTGGTTCTAAATTATGAGACGAGCGGACTGAATCCCAAAGCGGTACAAACCGCCCTTGAAATGGGCGCCAAGATCATTTGGCTGCCGACAGTGGACGCGGAAAATGACTGCCACAAGCACGGCAGAAGCGGCGGTATTCGCATGACGAATGACCGAGGTGTACCGCTTCCGGAGTTGCGCCGCATTTTCACGCTTATCAAGGAGTATGACGCCGTTCTTGCTACCGGTCATATTTCTCCGGAGGAAATTCGCTGTGTCGTAGACAGCGCCCGCAACATCGGCGTACAAAAGATCGTGATCACCCATCCGGAATATTGGGTCGTGGATATGAGTCTTGAAGACCAACAAGAACTGATTTCAGATTACAATGTCATTTTGGAGCGTTGCTTTATGCAGCCGCTGAAAAACGGTCAGTGGATCAGCAATGCAGAGCGTAACCTTAAAGCCATACGGAAGCTCGGCGCAGAGAACTCGATCCTGTCCACCGACTGCGGCAATCCCGCAACGCCGCCGTGGGAGGAATCCATGCGGCAGTATCTGCAGTTTATGGCCGATCACAATGTCAGCCGGGATGAATTGCGAGCCATGACAGAGACTACTCCCGCACGGCTCTTGGGGCTTACGGATGCACTTGACTAAAATGAAAGACACATTGCCTTGCTCAAATCACAAGCAGGCGATGTGTCTTTTTGGGGTTAGCGTTTCAGTACACTCTTTCCGACGACAACGATTCCGGCTAAAACTTCCGCAACGGACAAGCCAATCAAGAGACCGGATATGAACTCCTGCACATGAGATCCACCCACCGTATTTGACATAGCGTTGCAGGCTATACCGAGAACAATAAGAATGATTCCGTACAATATGTTTTTCTGCCGTTCCAACTCCTGCATACGGCGCAACAGGTCGAGGATCTGCTCATCGTCATAGACACGAACGCTGTCCTCCGCCGCATCCTCGCCGTCCATCAGTTACTTTTTCAATTTCGTCTGCCATTTTCTTTGCCTTGGGTGCGTAGTCGGTCACAATGGTTTTGTAAGTCATAAGAGTCCCTCTTTTCGTCATTCTAAGTTATCCTGATACTTAATCACTGTATGTGACTTGTAGTTGTGGGGCGTGTGCAGTTGATGGCGGACACGATTATCTGAGACGTTGCTTCAAGAGTAAGGACTGCTACACAGACCTCTCTATGACCGAAAATGACAAAGTCGACGAGAACTAATACGATGCCGGACTGACACCAAAAGTGCGGGCAGTCCGGCATCTTTCACTTAGTTATTGACCTCCTCACTATCTATGGAACTTTCGGCGAGAGCTGCTGCAGCTTCACGCTCACGACGAGCTGCCCAGCCACCTTTCGCCTTCGGAGCATACGCAGACTCAAGTGCATACATGATGCCCTGCTCTTCGGCAAAGTAAATACCGGGGACATTCCAGTTATCCTCGGCATTCCAGTCCATCAACTTTCTGACCATGTCCACAACCGTGGCGTTGCTGATTTTGATCTGCGCTTTCTGCTCGCCCTCCGGCTTGGAGAAGCGCACGGCATTCGGAGCGTCCTCCTTGCAGGCACGGATGGCGAACTGCTTCGACTTAGGCTCGATCAGGAACTGGATGTACTCTGGGAAGCGGAGCTCCTGTGCGGTCTGCACATTGAACTTCACAACATTGCCTGCGAAAGTGCAGACAGAGGCGGAACGGGTTTTAATAAGATCGATGACAGAAAATTTCTCAAACATGGTAGTTACTCCTTCTCAATTACAATAAAGTTTTCATCTTCCTCGGCAACGGCCGGGGCGGGTTCTGGTTTTTGGTTCACGGAAATAAGCAGGTTGTCCACATACTCCTCGTCCCACGATGAATCGACGATCATGAAGCCAGACAGTACTCCCTTGACCACGATGCGTGGCTTTCGGTGGGTGCTGCGCCGTTTCCGATACCGTCGTTCTTTGCGGATCTGCTGTGCCAACAGCCAATCGGTCTTCTCGATGATGGGGATATGATGCCCCTCAACGAAATACTGCGGTTCTATGCCGTTGTTCTTTACACTCTTATGCGTGAAAAAGTCTATCGTAACTGTTTTTTGACACAAGGCGTCTCCACAGAATTTCTCGTTTTTAAGGATGCCAAGGACACTGCCGGAGCTCCAAACCGATAGACCTTTTACAGTGGGAATGCCGCTTTTCGTCAGCAAGTCTGCTATTTGCGTGGATGAATAGCCGTCCAGGTAAAGACTGTATATGGTTCTGACAATATCCGCTTCGTCCTCTACGATTTCCCAGTTCTTTTCATCATCCAGCCGATAGCCGAGCAGAGCCCAACTGGGGTAGATTCCAAGACCCTGAGCTCTTCTGCGCTTGAATGACCATTTTAGGCTGTTGGATTTTTGCTCAGACTCACTCTGTGCCACAAGGCTCAATACGGTAATGACCATATCGCTGCTCTTATCCAGCGTGTTGAGCTTCTCGGTCTCAAAGTACACGCCCACAGGCGGGTCGAGCTTTCGCAGCATGAAAATGTAGTTCAGACTGTCCAGCACATTTCTGGCAAAACGGCTGACCTGCTTCGTGATGATAAGGTCGATCTCTCCCGCTTTGCATTTCTCGATCATTTCGAGAAAGTGCTCACGGTGCAGAACAGAAGTACCGGAAATGCCCTCATCGGCGAAAATACCGGCAAACTCCCATTCCGGATTCTCCCGGATCATACGGGTATAGTTTTGCACTTGAAGCTCGTAACTGCTTGCCTGGGTGTCCTCATCCGTGCTGACACGGCAGTACGCACACACACGAAGTTTTTTCTTTTCGGTTTCCGCTTCCAAATCCCTTTTTGCAGGAATGATCTGTACCTCCTTTTGCGGACCATTAATGTATGCGTCACGGATGACGTTCTTGGTGGACTGTCTTTTATCCTCGCTGCGACCGCGAGGTCGAAGTGGTTGTTTCTTCGTTATCTTCATAGGTTCACCTCCTCCTGCCGCAGATTATGTGGGCAGATAAGCCCACACCGCAGCTCGGAGCCGGCGAATTCTATTATATCGTGAAAATATAAAAACCGTTAACTTAAATGGTATATATCGCTCAGGTTAACGGTATCGGGAGCAAAAAATAAGAAGCCTTTCAGCCCCTTATTTCAACATTGATGATTTACTTGTCATTATTCATGGCTTTCAGCATCTGGTTCGCCGCTTTCTTTTGTTCCGGCGTGAGGTTGACCCAGTTTTCAAACAGCTCTTTGAGTTCCGGGTTGATTTCGACCATCTCACCCTCGGCAAAGAACTGCGCCATCGTGATGCCGAATCCCTTACAGATCGCTTCCAGCGTTGCGAGTGAGGGAACTGTATTTCTCCTATAAATATTCGCAATCGTGGACTCGGATAAGCCACAGTTCTTTGCCAGCCTATACTCAGTCCAACCGCGCTCGTTTAAGAGCTGCCGGAGCCTCTCGTGCGTGTCCATAGCATCACCATCCTTCCTGTAATTATTTTACCCGCAAACTAAAAGGTATTGTACTGGCTACTTGTACTGAGCATACCGTTATGTTAAACTGTATAAAAACGGGAATTCAGTACGGAGGGATGACAATGCTGACCGAGGAACAGAAACGGATGCACAGAGTGTGTTTTACGGGTCACCGCCCGGAGAAGCTGAAACAGCCTGAAAGCGTGATCGTGAAGGCTCTGGAAACTGCGATCAAAGAGGCAATTGCCGATGGCAAGAATGTATTTATTTCCGGCATGGCTCGTGGGGTGGATATCTGGGCGGCTGAGATCGTGCTGCGTCTGCGGAAAGAGGGTGCGAATGTAAAACTGATTTGTGCCAGCCCATACGAAGGCTTTGAGCGTGGATGGAGTGCCGAATGGCAACGACGGTACAATGTCATTCTTGCCGCCGCCGACCTTGTTCGTTTTATCTGTCCGAGGTACAGCAGAGCCTGCTTCCAGATCCGCAATGAGTGGATGGTCGACCATTCGGCTCTGGTAATTGCTGTGTTCAACGGACAGCCCAGTGGCACCAAGAACACGATTGATTATGCCAAGCGGAAGGGTGTTGCGTATCGGAATGTAATATATGAATGAAATATAAATCAATTTCATTCGTAATGAACACATTCTTTTGTAACCGACTATATATTGAGCATTCAGTAGGCACTTGGAATTATGATATTTGTTGCTCGTGTTTATTAAATATTTGCAGATTGCATAAGATCCGAAGCAAACTTTGGTTGCCATTCGTAGCGTAATATTTTGAGAATGTTGCAAATATTTCAGAAATATTATTGACAAAATGTGTTTTTGGAAGTACAATACAAGTACACTATCAGTAAAGGAGTCGTTTACGTGAAAGGAAGCGCTAATGAAACTAAGCGTGACAAATTTGTTCGTCTCGCTGAGGCTCGTACTAACAAAATAATTGACACACTACAGCTTTTAGGAAATTGCTCAAATACGTCCGCCTACGAATATACGCAGCAGGATGTTGATCAGATTTTTGCTGCTATAGAGACAGAGGTGCGAGAAGCGAAAAAGAAGTTTTCACGAGTGGAATCCCCTAAGAGCGCAAAATTCACTCTCAAATAATTAGAAAGAGGAGAATGCCATATGCCGCTATTTCGTCTGCACAATCACACAGCTAAATCGTGGAACTTTCCGTCTAACAATTTCGGGCAGATTTCAGGTATCGCTGATTCAGGTGTTGAAACATTTAATGGTACGCCCATGAAATCACTGGCGCGTGAAATATGTCAAAACTCAATTGACGCTAACCTTAAAAATGGAAACCCAACTCGGATTGAGTTTGTGCCTTTTGAGATTGCGCCCGACGAGATTCCAGGATTTGATGATCTGACGGATGCATTTGAACGATCTCTTCGATTTTGGTCCTTACAGAAATCGACAAAGGCTAAAAAGTTTTTTAATACTGCGATTTCCGTCACTAAGCAACCAAAAATCAAATGCCTGCGTATAAGTGATTTTAATACGACTGGGCTGACCGGTTCAAAAGAAGAGTATAATTCTGCATGGTGCAACCTCACTAAGTCGACCGGAGCATCCGATAAAAGCGGCACAAATGGCGGTTCTTTTGGTATCGGTAAATTTGCACCGTATGCCTGCTCGCAATTCAGAACGGTTTTTTATAGTACTGCTGACGTTAGTGGTGTATGTGCTTATCAAGGAGTTTCTAGACTGACATCTTTTAAGGACAAAAACGAGGAAACGACTCAGGGCACTGGATTCTATGGTAACGAGAAAAATGCACCCGTGTCAGATCAAATTTCACTGGACCCGAACTTTTCTCGCGACAAATGCAATTCTGGAACTGATATATTTATCCTCGGTTTTAACGGAGAGAACGAATGGCAGAATAAAATGGTTGCGTCCATATTGGATGGATTTCTGTATGCGATTTACACTGGGAGTCTAATTGTCAACGTGGCGGGGATCGAGGTGAGTAAAGAAACGCTTCCCTCGCTTATGGAAAAATACAAACCCTATTTTGAGGAGCATGCCGACGAGTATTACCAGGCATTAACTGCGGATGAGAAAATCTCTCCAACTTTTACAAAAGAGATTACAGAGACAGGAATGCGCGGCGTTATTACACTACGCCTGATGATAATGCCTGATATGCACAGGCGAGTAGCCATGGTTCGTCAAACAGGAATGAAAATCAAAGATAAGGGTAGTATAAACGGTCTCATACCTTTTTCTGGAGTGCTGTATATCGAGGGAGATGAGCTGAATGGGTATCTCCGAAACCTTGAGAATCCACAGCATCTGGAATGGGAAATTGAGCGCGCAGAGAATAAATCCCAGGCTCGTCGTCTTCTTTCTAGTTTTACGAAATTCATAAAGGAAAAACTAGATGAGTTAAAAAATGACGATAGCGAAGATGCTCTCGACCCTTCGGTGGGAGAATTTCTTTCGGCTGAGCAGGACGAGAATATAAAAGACGATAATCGTGCAGAGAGCCTCACTGACACCATTAAGAACATAGAGGTTCATCAAGCACCCCGTAGCCCCAAACCGTCTAGTTCCCAAGCCACGGGAGAGGGCACTACTGAAATGGACGATCCCACGGGTGACATTATTGTTGACGATGTTCCGGGAGAGGGCGGACGTAATGGAGACAGTCGTGGTGGCCGAGGTGATGGCGGTGGAGGTCATGGCGTTGGAAACGGTGGCGGAGATGAACCTGTTGAACACAGAAAGAGTCTCGTTGCCATTGCTCCCGCAAAAAGCCGTGTGGTTTGCGCTGATAAAGCTAAGGGTCAATATGTGGTTACATTTGTCCCTACAACGACCGCCACGGATGGCATACTTGATTTGTTTATGTCTGCCGAGTCTCAAAACTATAATGCCAGCATCATCAGTGCCTCTTGCGATGGTAACGAGGGCCTGACATTTAAGGATAATCGTATCAGGGGCTTGAGCTTTACCGAAGGAGTACCCGTCAAATTATACATTCAGCTTGATTACCACGATTATTGTTCGATGGAGGTAAAGGCATATGGAAATAAAGTATAAGCTGTACCCATACCCAGTCTTGGCAGAGTATTCCGATGATTATAAGAGTGGCAAATACGAAGTCAATATAGATCTCACTAAAGAAGGATATAACATTAAGGTGCATTTCCTTGCCACACTTACCAGTCCTTCTCTGAAAGCGCTCATCCAGCAGGGTAAAGCAAAGTATGTTTATCATATGGAGTGTGCTCAAACGGGTTTTCGCCATGTGCTTGCGACCAACAAAATCGATGATAGCTACCTGCTCTCAAATAAAACTGTGTGTGGAAAGCTCCAGATCTGCCCGTTTATTGTCGCAGTTGAGGATATTTCTGCTTATACAGCGCCGGAGTTTCATGACGACTATGAGGGACAGACTTTCAGTATTGAAACTGGCTGCGTGATGGCTGTAGGCCGTATGGTTACCGCAGATATCAGCAAGGATATTGATGATTTGGCTAACACTCCTTCAGTATTTAGTATTATACGCAATGCGGATGCGTCGTGTCGGCAGATGCTGGTAGATTATTCGGGGCGTAAAATCATAATTAAGCTTCCGCTTGAGGACTATTATAGTTATAAATCGCTTAGTAGTACCCCACAGGCACAATCGCTTTTGAACTCTCTGACAATTATTCCAGCCCTTACATATGTACTCTCGGATTTAAAATTGCTATCCCTGGACGATAGAATGGAAAATCAGGACAGTCTTTGGTACAAAACTATAAAAAAAGCGCTACTGACACAGTTTGACTGTGACATCGAAAGTGACGATTTCAACAACCGCAACACGCTTGAGCTCGCACAGGCGCTCATTAACGACCCGATTTCTGATGCGTTTCATATGTTGACAAGCAGTTTCGGAGTGACTGGAGGTGATGACGAATGAAAGTACAATTTATTAGCTATGATAACCTGGATGCTATAAAGGCGAATCTAAGCTCTTGGACAGACAATTTTAAACTAGATTCTTCTGCTTGGCTTGAGGCAGAATTTAATAATGCGCTCTTCCTGGATAGCAAATATGGTGAAATCCCTGACTTTACCCTTGACATGAGTGCTGATAAACCGTTTTTTACGGAAGCAACAAATGCGCAAAAGGTGTATGAGCGCTTGAAGTTTTTGTCTGATTCGCAGGCGTCCGATGAACGCCTATGGTCCGGACTTTGCCTAGGACCATTCTGGAAATATGTCCAGTACAGGTGGGATATTTGCAAAAAGCCAACCCCGACTAATATTTTGCAGCATTACTTTTTTGGCTATGGCGCTCGGAGATCGCTGACAAGAAATGCAATCGCCAGATTGTGGTGGATAGGCCGTCTAACATACGATGAAAGCAGGAGTGACCCATACGAGCTTACAAAACTGGTGTGTGAAAACTCGGACTATATCATGCATATCCTCGAACGAAACACATCGAATAATCCAATGATTATTCGGTCCTTTCTGGGGGCTATCCTTGATGCCCGCAACGAGGGCCTTAGCATAAATACCGATACCGTTGGTGAACTGGCGAAGTATCTCAATCTTTTAGGTGGTATTTATATTTTGGATTGTCTTCCTGCAGAGAGGATACATGACAAAATAATAAAAAAAGCACGAGAAATCACTTCGAACAATGCTCCTACAGAGCTATCCGCTGTAGCCGTATAAGACGAAAGCCGGAATGGCACAAACCATTCCGGCTTTTTCAAATCTCATCTTTGCAGTTATTATCTAGAATAGGTAATAAGCTCTTTGCAATCGCTCGCGCTAAAATTGGTGGCACTGCATTTCCCACCTGTTGGTATTGGGAATCCTTTGTCCCTTCAAATACGAAAGTGTCTGGGAATGTCTGCAAACGTGCGGCCTCTCTGATTGATACAGCGCGGTCGAGTTCAGGGTGGATCCACATAGACTTTCTGACATTTACCACGGTTCCAGAGGGCTCGTGATAACGTAGCCTCATATAAATCGTATTTTGAGTCCTATCGGCATTGCTGTAGGTCGTTTTTAAAGACGCATCAAGGTCGTGAAAGTTTTGACCCTCTTTTAATGCTTCAAAACGCTTCTGCGCAGTTTCTTTGGTAGCCGTTGAGATATGATTATACAGTAATTTACCGCGTAGTTGCCGACCAAGCTCTGATAGATTGGGATATTCGGGTAATTCTATCGGCTTGGTGGTCATTTCCGTTGTAGCAGGAATGTCCTGAAGATCGGATATAGCGTCGTATACGGTACGATAATTCTCGGTGAATTCAGCTTTAGGGGATTCGTATTCACCTGTAAGTTCAGAAGATATGCCAACTATTATAAAACGCTCTCTACGTTGCGGTGCACCATAATCAATAGCGTTTAACACCTTGGGCTGGAGCCGGTAGTTGTAAGGTGCATTCTCAAGTATGCCTTTTATATAATCCAGTACAGCATATGATTTTACAACGGCTACAACCGCACCACGATCCATCTCATATTGAAATACATGGATATTGTTGTCGCTAATCTCCTGCATTCGTCTAAGCATCCGTTGTAGCATTAGCGGCTTCTCGATATTGCAAATCAGGGTGTCAAAATCATCTGTTCCGTTGTTGTCAATATACCCCAAAACGCTTGTCGCCATTGTAGCATCCAAAAGTTGTATGAGCGTAGGGTTATTATCGGTAAGCTCACCCTTCAAAACAGTTAACTTAGAAATCAGCGCCTTTTTGTATTTTTCTATGGCTTTTGCAAATTTGGGCTGGTTAATTCTGTTACGGTATAACAGATTGATGACTTTATAAAAATCCTCTTGCCAAGCGAAAGAAACAACATTTCGGAGTTCCTTTGCAAACTCAAGTGCTTCAGGAAATGCGGCAGAAGCAGGGAGAAGCTCAATTCTATCTTCCTGCATATCAAGTGCCATAACACGGGCGTCCGAAAGATCTGACTCATCGACTATAAACCTATGCAGGTGAGAACGCAACATCGCTACGTTCTCCATTACAAAGGCCTTAGGTCTCAATTCGCAAATAGCACGCACATACTCTTTGACCAGATGGTTATTCATACTGACAATTGTCGTGTGCTGACGATTGGCGTTTGAAAAGCCTTGGCAGGGAGGGCCGCCGATGACAACATCAATCTCCCCAAAGAACTCCCGTAACTCTTGATAGTCGATAGTTCTCACATCGGAATAGAGTCGGGTTGTTTTTTGATTACGCAAATATGTTTTCCGTGCATTAGGGTTGTTCTCCGCTGCGGCTACCACAGAAAAGCGCCCGGTTTGGGTGAAGCCGAGGCTTAACCCTCCAGCACCGGAAAACAGATCCACAACTTTGTACATGTTAATAACTATCCCTCCACATCGATATCTGAAAAGCCATGCTATATATCGCTCTGAATCTCTCTAAAGTCAAGTTGTTTATCAGATTCTTCGCTGAGGGAGCTTTCAGAAACATATGCCATGATATCGCCATAGTCGCAATGGAGGACGCAACAAATCCGCCCAAGGATAGCAAGATTAACATTTTCGTCTCTACGCAACTTTGTCATAGTGTTCGGGGCTATATTAGCAGCTTTGCGCAGTTCGGGTATGCTTACCTTCCTATCGATAAGAAGTTTCCACAGCTTATTATACGAAACCGCCAAATCAATCCCTGCCTTTGCTATAAAACTCCGAATTATTATTATATCAGATTTTGTCCCAATTTTCAAGATGTAATCGCAAGTTTTTACGAAGAGGGATGGTCAAAGCTAGTTGTTTAACGAATACCCCCAGTAATTCAACGATTACTCGGCTGCTTAACGACTACGGCAGATCAGAA
>OLFV01000729.1_pt1 | contig 36804 bp, 49 predicted proteins | sample 1605551 | NCBI WGS metagenome assembly OLFV01 (sample SAMEA3888922, study PRJEB22519) | human gut metagenome | biome: human gut; feature: human-associated habitat; material: faeces | place: Denmark | collected 2011 | reverse complement strand
GCCGGACTTTCAGCTCCACGGGACTCTTGTCGAGCGCCTGCTGGTCGGTGTTGCAAACCAGAAACGTCACACCCCGGATACCGAGGTTCCACATATGGTTCACGGCATTGCCGCCGGCTCCGCCGACGCCCACCACCATAATGATCGAACCGTCCGTCTTCGGGGCTTTGATCTCCGACATCAATTCGTCTGTCATATCTCTAACTCCTTTCTCCACATTCTTAACTATAAATCATTCCCGCAGCCGGCTCTCCGTCCGCAATCCGCAGCATTCACAAAAACCGCCGCCCGGCTTCCCGTCCGCAGCTCCCGGCATCCGCGGCATCCGCCGTCCGAATTTCCCCCGGCTGTCCGCCACATCTGCAGAAACCGCTCCCCGGCCGAAACCGGTGTAAACCGCGGCCGCATCGCCGGACCTCCGCATCGCCGGACCGCCCCCGCAAACACGAAATTCATGCCGCAAACACCGCTGTAAGACCGCTGCGTACGGCCGGAAAGCGGGGCGCGGCAAATTATCCCTTAAATCTCTTCGTCCTCGGCCGCCGTGAAGCTGCTGTTGATTTTGTCGAAGGTCTTCTGGAAGATCGCACCCCAGTTGCGGCTGCGCTTCGGTTCGATCACCGGCGGCTCGTCGGCACGCTCTTCGTCCGGCCGTCCGGCCGCTTCGGCTCCGGCCATCCGGTCATCGGTGTGCTGGCGGAATTTGACGCGCTCTCCGGCCTGAGCCAGGAGGGCGGTGTGACGGAAAAACGTTCCGCGGGCGGGGCATGCGGCCACGGCTGCGGACACAACCTGCTCGGCACGGCCAGCCTCGGCGCGGCCATCGCCATCAAGTCCGGCGTGAAGTCCGCGGCCGAAGCCGCCAAGATGATCGGTGTGGGCCTGCAGTCCTTCTGCATCGACGGCTCCGTCGCCGAGGACCGCAAGGTCGGTCTGGGCCACGGCAACCTCGGTGCGATGCTGCTGTCCGACGAGTCGAAGTGCTTTGCCTTCCTCGCCGGTCACGAGTCCTTCGCCGCCGCTGAGGGCGCGATCGGCATCGTCCGCAACGCCAACAAGGCCCGCAAGGAGCCCCTGCGCGTCATCCTGAACGGTCTCGGCAAGGACGCCGCTCAGATCATCTCCCGCATCAACGGCTTCACCTATGTTCAGACCCAGTTCGACTACTTCACCGGCAAGCTGAACATCGTGCGCGAGATCCGCTACAGCGAGACCGAGCGCGCCGACGTCCGCTGCTACGGCGCTGACGACGTCCGCGAGGGCGTTGCCATCATGCATTCCGAGGGCGTGGACGTCTCCATCACCGGTAACTCCACCAACCCGACCCGCTTCCAGCACCCCGTCGCCGGCACCTACAAGAAAGAGTGCATTGAGCAGGGCAAGAAGTATTTCTCCGTCGCCTCCGGCGGCGGCACGGGCCGTACCCTGCACCCGGACAACATGGCTGCCGGCCCTGCCTCCTACGGCATGACCGATACCATGGGCCGCATGCATTCCGACGCCCAGTTCGCCGGCTCCTCCTCCGTGCCCGCGCACGTGGAAATGATGGGCTTCCTGGGCATGGGCAACAACCCGATGGTCGGCGCCACCGTCGCCGTGGCCGTCGCTGTTGCGGAGAGCCTGAAGTAAGAAAAACTTACCGAAAGCTGGCAAAAAAGCAACAATTCTACAAAACACAAAGCACCCGTTTCCTCATGGAAGCGGGTGCTTTTTCGTTTTTGTCAACATTTTGCCAACCTCTGCTCAAAGTCGGCACTAAAATGATGCAGTGGGCGATGTCACTTTTCGAGTGCGTCTTCTATATGAGAACTCAAATCGCGGCCTGCTGTGAAGACATTCCAGATGTAGACGGTTTGTGCAGTTTTATCTGTGGAGTAAATCACAACATCCTGCCGTGTGATGAACAGGCGGACACCTTTGCTGTGCCATGGCTCTTCGTTGTAAAGCGGATACTTCTCCGGCATAAAAGAAAGATCGTGCCAGATCGCATCCTTCAAGCGAGCGTACCAGCGTTCGGCAATGGTACGGTTGTGAAGGACGCTGGTGATGTATTGAAACTTTTCAGCGATATCGTTGGCGGCAGCATTTGTGTATACGATATTGTATTTGTCCATGTTCGCTTATAGTCCCGCGATTTTTGCGTCAAGCGTATCCTGAGAAAGGGTACGGCCAGAGGCAATATCCGCTGCACTCTTGCGGAGTTTGGCGTTGATCTCATCCTGACTCAGTTCATCCCACGTTTTTAAGGACGGGGTAAAGGGCATACCGCCTTCACGAAGACTTTGCTGCGCAAAGATGCGGACGGCCTCTGCAAAGGAGGTACCGAGACTGCGATAGAGACTCTCTACCTCGGATTTCAGTTCGCTGTTCATACGGATTTGAAACGTTGCATCCATTGCCATAAAAATCAACTCCTTGTGTTACGATTGTACTACAAATGAAAAAGGAATGTCAATAGCAGTATCTGCCGAACGGCAGAGAAACAATGCAGATGAAAGGAAAAATCCCAATTATTTTTTCAGCAATACCTAAAACAGCTCCAATAGCTGTGCATTTTCGGTGGACATCTTATTTGTGAGATGCTGATAGATCTGCATTGTGACCTGAATGTTTTTGTGACCGAGGCGGTATTGCACATATTTGGGCGAAGCACCCTTTTCGGCAAGCATGGTGGCGTGGGTGTGACGAAGACTGTGGTAATCAAACTTGTCAAACCCAAGCTCTGTGCGGGCGATATGACTGACATGCTGCATGACCTGTCGGTCGTTAAGCACATTTCAGATGAGATTGCAGTGATGTATTTGGGGCAGTGTGTGGAAAGAGTGCCCAGTAAAGAGCTGTTCCAGAATCCGCTGCACCCGTATATAAAGGCGTTGCTGTCAGCAATTCCCATCCCGGATCTTTCAACACACGGAAGGAAGAAACACACTGTTCTTATTCGCCGGACGGAGAGTATCCCGTCATCAACCTGGAAAAGGGCGGCCTATATACGAGCTATTCAGGCACATGGGAAGAGAACACTGTGCTTCCCTGCATAGTCCGTTTATCCAGACGCTTTTAGGCTGCTATGAGCAGGTCATGGGCGAACCGGGCAAGTGCCTTGCTATTGGCGGCGGGACATATGCGCACTTTCTGAAAAATGGCGTGGCGTTTGGCGCTTCCCGATTAGGTGTAGATTATCACATGCACGGTGCAAATGAGTACCTTGTGGTAGATGAGATCGTGCGAAGCGCGGAGCTGTTTGCGCTGACCATTGCTGCACTTTGCGGCGAACACGCTGAGCCGATGTAAAATGCGGTTATGTAAATAACACCCGTCGGTATGATCCGATGGGTGTTATTATTTGTGCTGTGTTTTTTGACAGACGAATCGGATTCTTGCAAAAATGCCCAAAGATGTCAATAGAATCCGTTCGCCTGCGCAAGAATTTTATGGCGTGCGGACAGAAAAGACTTTTTCGTGCTGCGAGACGGCGACAGACAGCAGATATCATGGCGATAATGACGAATTTCTGTCATTGGAGTGTTTTTCGTAGAAATACATCTGTCCGCTCCTTGCAATTTCCTGCACATAAAGATATAATAAAGGCCGTTAGTGAAAGCGCCTTTGCGGCCTGAGCAGAGAGAAGAGGATCGTAAGAGCGTTAGATTTTGTAAAGAAAGAAGATGCCCCTATGAATCCCTTTATGAAGACCCTTAAAAAAATTGCCGCCGCGTATAACGGCGTCAGCCTGATTTTGCGCATCGCGATCGGCCTTGTCGTCGGCGTGATCCTGGCGCTGGTCTGTCCCGGCGCGACGTGGTTACAGGAGCTTGGCAACCTGTTTGTCGGCGCGCTCAAGGGCATTGCCCCCGTGCTGGTGTTCGTCATCGTGGCGAGCGCACTGGCGCAGGGCTCGTCCAAGCTCGACCGCCGCTTCGGCACGGTCATGTGGCTCTACATGCTTACGACGTTCGTCGCCGCGGCGCTGAGCGTTGTGACCAGCATGCTCTTCCCGCAGATGCTCCTGCTGCCCGAGGCCGCTGAGGCCGAGGTCATCCCGCAGGGCCTTGGCGAGGTCATGCACACGCTGCTGTCCAACATCGTCTCGAACCCCATCTCCGCCATTATGAACGGCAACTACATCGGCATTCTGATGTGGGGCTGTCTCTTCGGCGTGGCGATGAAGAAGCTCGGTGCGGACTCGACGAAGGTCTTCCTCAGCAACACGGCGGACGCGGTGTCCACCATCGTGCGCTGGATCATCAATTTGGCACCGTTCGGCATCATGGGCCTTGTGTTCACGAACGTTGTGAGCAACGGCCTTGCGATCTTCACCCAGTACGGCAAGCTCCTGCTGCTTTTGGTCGGCACGATGCTCTTCATGGCGTTTGTCATCAACCCCATCATCATCTTCATCTATCTGCGCTGCAATCCCTATCCGCTGGTGTTCCGCTGCCTGCGTGAAAGCGGCCTGACGGCGTTCTTCACCCGCTCTTCCGCGGCGAATATCCCCGTGAACATGGCGATGTGCGAAAAGCTCGGCTTGGACAAGGACTTCTACTCCGTCTCTATCCCCCTCGGCGCGACGATCAACATGGACGGCGCGGCCATCACCATCACCATCATGACGCTGGCCGCGGCCAATACGCTGGGTATGCAGGTCTCGCTGCCCGCGGCGATTTTGCTCTCGATCATGTCGGCCCTCGGCGCGTGCGGCGCTTCCGGCGTGGCGGGCGGCTCGCTGCTGCTCATCCCGATGGCGTGCTCGCTGTTCGGCATCTCGAACGACATCGCGATGCAGGTCGTCGGCGTCGGCTTCATCATCGGCGTCATTCAGGACTCTGTCGAGACCGCGCTCAACTCTGCGGGCGACGTCGAGTTCGCCGCGACGGCCGAGTATCACCAGTGGCTCAAGCAGGGCAAGCCCCTGCCGGAATTCCTCGGCGGCAAGAAGAAGTAAAGCGTCAGAATGTGAAAACAAATAGAAGTGCGCCGGCTCAACGAGCCGGCGCACTTTTTGTGCGGTGATGCCGAGATGGTCGGGAGGGGGCAACTTCGTATTTGCTTTCAAATTACCCCATGCTATAATAGACAAACTATGACCAATTTTGCATATTTATGACAGGTATCGAAAGCTGCCGCAAAGGAGACAAGCGCATGAAGCAAGCAGAACATCCGCCCGTGACCGCAGGGGCGAACAGTGCGGCAGAATACAGCCTTGCGCTCATCGATCAGCTCGCGCGCATCGACCGCACGTGCAGCAAAGAGGAGATGGACGAATTGGTCTACCGCCTGCTGAGTCTGATCGGCGGGCACCTCGGCAGCGCGCGGGAGAACCTGCGCATGCTGACGCTGCTGGAAGAAAAGCAGAAGTCGCTCGAGCAGAATTTGCAGGCCGTGAAGCTTGAGCAGCAGATGCTCAAGGTGCTCTGCAAGGACAGCACGTCCGTTTATCGTGTGGACCTGATGAACGACCGGGCCGAGATCGTCAAGATCGAGGAGCACTCCAACTCCGCGGGCGACCTGCTCCCGCATGGGCAGGAGCTATTTTCCCATGCCGAGGCGGTCGAGCATTACTATCACAAGTGCGTCCTTAAGGAGAGCGCACCGGACTTCCTGCAATTTTTGGACGCAGAAAATCTGATGCGCGAGCTCAGGACCAAGGACCGCGTCAGCCGCCGCTACCAGAGTGTGCCGAACGCCATCGGGAACATCTATTTCGAGGTGCGCGCCAATAGGGTGCAGCAGACGGAAACGAGCTTTCAAATCCTGCTGGACTTCCGCAGCGTGGATGAGATCGTGAGGGAGGAGCGCGAGCACCAGCGCGCGCTGGAAACGGCGCTCACGGAGAGCCGGATGAGCTACGAGGTCATCTCGGCCATCAGCAAGATCTATTATACGATCTACCGTATCGATCTGCGCACGGGTTATTATGAAGAGGCTGCAAGCGAGCGGCAGATGCACCGCCTGACCGGACACAGCGGCAGAGCGAGCGTCCACATGAGTGAAATGAGCAAGCAGAGCATTGTTGCCGGAGTATCTGCCCTATGTTGAACCGTTTTTTGACCTTTCGACGCTCGCGGAGAGACTGCGGCACGCCGCGCGAACGAGGCAAAGTCCGAGTTCCTCTCGCGCATGTCGCACGCTATCCGCACGCCGATGAATGTCATCATGGGCTTTACGAACATCGCCCTACAGCACGCGGACGATTCGGATAAGATGAAAGAGTGCCTGGAAAAGATCCGTGTCAGCGGCAGCAACTTGCAGGAGCTCATCGACGATGTGCTGGACATCTCGCGCATCGAGAGCGAGGAGTTCAAAATCGTCTCGCAGCCGGTGAAGCTGCCGGAGCTGTTTGACTTCTACTGCCAGGCCATCGCGGGCATGGCGGAGGCGAAAAACATCCGCTTTTCGGGGAAGCTGCACGACATTTCCCACAATGTGCTGCTCTCCGACCAGATCCGCCTCGGGCAGATCTATATGAACCTGCTCTCAAACGCCGTCAAGTATACGCCGGAAAACGGCGATGTGAAGTTCGAGGTCTATGAGGAAAAGCTTGCCGAGAGCGGCAAGGTCCGCCTTGTCTCGGTCGTGAGCGACAAGGGCATCGGCATGACGCCGGAGTTCATGGAGCAGATGTATTCGGCCTTTTCCCGCGCGGTCGACACGCGTGTCAACAAGGTGCGCGGCAGCGGCCTCGGCCTTGCCATTGTGAAAAAGATCGTCGACCTGATGGACGGTGCGATCGAGGCTGAGAGCAAGGTCGGCAAGGGCACGACATTCCGCGTGACGCTCGACCTGCCCGCCGCGGCGGACGACGCCGAGACCGAAGAGCACACCGAGACGGCTATCACGCTGCCGGAAAAGCCGCTCACCGTGCTCGTGGCCGAGGACAACGACCTAAACTACGAGATCACCGCCGAGCAACTGCGCGGCTACAGGGTGCACTGTGTGCGCGCTGTGAACGGGCAGGACTGCTTACAGCGGATCGAGCAGGCCGCGCCAGACGAGTTCGATGCGATCCTGATGGACATGCAGATGCCGGTGATGAACGGCCTGGAGGCGACTGCCGCCATCCGAAAGCTCGACAGCGAGACGGCGAAGCACATCCCCATCATCGCCCTCACAGCCAACGCCTACCATGAGGACATTCAAAAATGCCTCGCCGCGGGCATGAACGCCCACCTCTCCAAGCCCATCAACATCGACCGCGCGGTGCGCACGATCATCGAATGCGCCCGCACGGCGAAAGAGAACGGACAAAAGAAAAAGGCTCACGAAAGCAATGCTTTCGTGAGCCTTTTTGCGATATTTACTGCTTGTCGCCGCCAAATATCGAAATTTGACTCTCATCGCTCTGGCTGTGCATCTCGGCGATGACGGCAAGACTTTCTTCGCTCGCGCCGCCGGGTTCGACCTGCGGCATCGCGAGGAAGAAACCCTGCAGAAGGTCGACACCGAGCGACAGCACGGTGCGTACCTCGTCCGCAGTCTCAAGGCCCTCAGCCACGACCTTCATGCCGCGCTGGTGCGCGTAGGACACGGTGTTCGACACGATCTGGCGCTTGTTGGCGTCGGTGTCGATGCTGCGGATGATGGAAAGGTCGATCTTGATGTAGTTGGGCGAGAGCTCGAGAAGGCTGCGCTCGTTGCTGTAGCCGCTGCCGTAGTCGTCGAGCGCGAACGCACCAGAGCTGCCACGGATCGTCTGCTTGATGCGCAGCGCCTTGGGGTCGAGGCACTCTTCCTCCGTGATCTCAATGACGATGCGCGGCAGGATCGAGGCGTAGCGCGCGGAGTATTCCGAAAGCTCATCGGGCGTTAGATACTGGCTTGCAATCGAATTGATGAACAGCAGCGCGCTGGGCACGACCTTACCGGCGTTTTCAAGCGCCTGATATGCACTTGACGCACAGAAGAACGTGATGCGCTCGACCTCGTGCAGGCAGTTTTCCTCGCGCGCGAGGCGCAGCACGTCAGCAGGGGAGTGCAGCGTGGGAAGATCCACGCGCATGAGCGCTTCATAGGCGAAGACGCTGCCGTCTTTTGCGTCGATAATCGGCTGGAAGTGATAGGAGATGAGCTCTTCGTTGATGAGACGGCGGAACTCCTCATGGCAGCGTCTTTCCTGCAGGCTGGTGCGGTAGACCTCAGGGTCGAATTCCAGCAGCTCGCCCTTGCGCGAGAGCTTGACCTGATACATGGCAAAGTCCGCGTATTTGCGCAGTGTGATGAGATTTGTGCTGCTCTCGGGATACCACGCGATACCGCCGGAGACGCTCACGCGCAGCTCACGTCCGCTGGGAAGCTGGACGACAGAATGCTCAAGGGCGGCTTTCAGCGCGCGGATGTCGGCGCGCAGCGTATCCTGATCGTTGTAGCCGTAGAAGAGTGCACTGAACTCATCGCTGCTGATGCGCGCGCAGACAGTACGCGCGGGAGCGTTCTTGGCAAAGCATTCGCCTGTGCGGCGGATGTACTCGTCGCCCCAGTCGTGGCCGAATGTGTCGTTTATTTGCTTGAGGTTGTCGAGGTCGAACATCAAAAGCGCCGCGTGGCCGAGCTTTTCGGGTGAGCAGAAGAACTCGGCGCAGATGCGGTGGAAGGCACGGCGGTTGTAGAGGTCTGTGAGTGTGTCATAGTCGCACTCGTGCTCAATGCGCAGCTTTTCAAGCGTGTTGGCGGTCGCATCCTCGGCAAGGCCGACCTGCGTGCCGTCTTCGTGTGTCGTCTCGATGCGAAGGTAGCGCTCTTTGCCGCTTGGCAGACGGATGTGATAGAGCATCGCGCCGTCGGGCGCGGGGGAGTGGGGGCACGAGCGCTCAAAGCGCTGCAAAAGCTCGCGGAAACTTTGCGCTGTTAAGTCGTCTGCGTCAACGCCGGGCATGCCGAGAAGGTCGAAGAAATTGTCGGTGACATAGATGCTGTCGGGAGCGGAGCGCAGCTCATAGCCGCCGAGCTCCACGCTTGCCATGTCCATGATGCGCAGAAACTTGGTCGAAGTATCGAGTACCTCGCGTCCGAGCTGCGTGAACGCGGAGGAGAACCGGTCGAGCTCGATGATGCCGGTGGCGGAGAGCATGGGGATGGAGCTGCGGCTTTCACGCGCGTGCGCGACCTCGTCGGAAAGGCGCGAAATCGGGCGCGAGAGCTTGCGCGCCAGCACAAGGCTGCTGAAAAGTCCTGCAGTGAGCACGACGAGGACCGCGATGATCAAAAACCGCAGCACATAGCCTGAAAAGGCGTAAAGCGCCGATACCGGCACCGAGCCGATAAGCAGCATCTGCTCATTGGAAAACGGCGCGTTGCGGTTGTAGAGCGTCAGCGGTGCCACGGCGGCGTGACAAAGGCCGAGGGGGGAGTCGCTCTGGTAGCCACCGCGCTTTGACGGCTTGAGCAGCAGCGTCTGGTCATAGGATTGCTGCGGCGCATTTGCAGCGGGGGAGGCGGAGATGACGCTGACGGTAAGGTCGTCTTTTCCAATGGCGGAATTCGATGCGACGCCGAGAAGATAGGTGCCCGAGCTGTCATTCTGCAGCTCGGTGCCCGGCAGCAGGGTTTGGAGGTAGCTTTCAAGAATTTCGACGCCGAGCACGCCGTAGACCGTGCCGTCATCTAAAATAAGCGGGATGGTGTAGGCGATGGCGGAGTGATCGTCGCCGGAGAGCGTGTAGGGCGAGGACGTCCAGTGGCCGTAGTCCGCGGCGTCCAGTTCGCCGTTTCCGTGATAGGCTGCCTGAAAGACGGGATAGAGAAAGCCACTGCTGCCGTTGGCCCCATAGTTGATCGAGGGCATCCAGCTCGTGTCGGTCGCAATGTAGAGTGACTGTACGACCTGTGCGGGTGCGCGCACGAGCATAAGATCAGAATTGCGCTGCGAGGGGGAGGAATTCGGGTCAAGGTCGCGCAGATAAAGGCAGGGCAGCGGCTCGCCCTTTTTGCGTGTGTCGAGATCGTGCGTGTTGAGCACGACAAAAATGCCGGTGACGGGGCGATGGCGCATCGAGGAGATCAGGCTGTCGCCGATCGAGAGCAGCAGGGGGGATGCGGCGTCGCTGCCGCTGTCGAGCGTGTCAAGGCTGATCTCGCCGTCGTCGAGCATGGCCTGCGTCACGGTGTTGATCTTGCCCGCAAGCGACGAGAGGTCCTGCGCGTCGAGCATCTGGCCTTGCAGATAGTTTTGGCGGTTTTCCGTCTGTATCTGCAAGATGTCGACAGCATTCTGCTCAAGGTTCGTGTTGATGCGGCAGAGATAGAGAATGCCGACAAGCAGCGCGATCTCGATGAACAGGATCCAGAGCATGGAGCGCAGGATCGTATGGAAGATGGTGACATGCGGCACATGATCCGATGGTTTGCGAAAGAACATAAAACGGCCCCTTTTTTGTCATTGAACAGTCACTCAGCCCTGAAAGGCCTCAAGCGATGCAAGCGTATCCTGATACCAGGCTTCAAAGCATTCGTCGGAAAGGAACTGCGCCGAGGCCTCTTCAAAGCTCTGTCCCTGCGCCAGTGCCTCTTTGACCGCGGCGCGGTCAGCGCTTGCCTTATCGCTCATGGAATATTCAAGAATGGCGCGGGCGTTCGTGCCGCCGGAGAAGGCGCGGGGCGTGTAGAGATGGTTTTCGTTGACCGTGTCGACTGCGGCGGAGAGGACTTCGTCCATCTCATTGCTGAGGGCAAGACCGCTTATGCGGATCGCGTCGATGGAGTTGCCCTCGTGCGTGACGGGGAGGTAGCCTGAGTCGACAGAGAACGTGATGTTGTGCTCGGGTGAGGTGAACCATTTGAGGAACACGAGGCTTGCCTGAATCTCGGCATCGCTCGCCTTCGTCACGACCATGCCCGCGCCCTGCTGCACGGCGTAGTCCTCACCGTTCGCGAACTTCGGGCTTTCAAGCGCCTTGCGCGTGATGTCGTGGCTGTCCATGTCGTCGGCGATGACCTGCGTGGGGAAGAACGTTGCGCTCGAAGACGAGCCGACGTAGGCGATGATATTGCCGGTCTTCACATCATCGCTGCGGAAGCGGCCGCTTGCGGAAAAGTAGCCCTTGATGAAGGGTACATAGTAGTTATCCCAGAGGGTGCGCACGGCGTCGTGGTCAAAGTTCAGCGTCATGCTGCCGCCCTGCGCGGCGAAGATCGTGCAGCCGAGCTGCTTGGCGCCGATGAGCATGTAGTTCGCCATCGCGTCGCGGCCGAAGAACGCGCGTCCATCGTTCGGGATGTCGGGCGTCTGCGCGTCGGTCCACTCGTAGTAGCGTTCGGCGACGGAGACGAGGCCTTCGATCGTGGCCAAGTCGTCATAGGTTGCGCCTGTGGCGGCGGCGAACGGCTCCCAGTCCGTTTCATTGAGAAACAGCAGCTCCGCCGACTTGGCGACGGGGAAGATCTTGATACTGCCCGAGCCGGAGAAGTCGCCTTCGCTCAGATAGTCCTCAATAAAGGCGGCGCGGTCCTCTTCGCTTAGATAATCGCTCAGATCGGCAATTTGCCCCATCTCATCGAGCGCGTAGGCAGTGTCGGCGTAGGCGGAGAAGATGTTGGGCATCGCCTCGGCACCGACCTTGCCCTCGGCAGAAGCGAGCACGTTGTTCTCAAGATCGGTCACGCTGCCGTGGCTGGAGCTCTCAACCGTGATGCCCTGTTCCTTGCCGACGGTCGAGTTGAACTCGTCGACGAGCGCGTTGAACGCTTCGAGCTGTTCACCGTTGTAGTACGTCCAGATCGTGATATTGACAGGGTTCGCCGGGGAAAATCCGGGGTCTGCCTTGCTGCCGCAGCCTGCGAGCAGCATCATCGCCGCCGCTGCGGCGAGCACGCGAGGGAGAAATTTGTTGTGAGCCATGATGCTTCCTTTCTATTTTGCGCGCCGTTCCGAAATGTGCAGATGAGCTGACGCAGCAGAATGTCGGTGATGGCGCGCACATGCAGAATGTGCGTGCCGGATTCGAAGTTGCGCGACTCGACGACGTGGCTCAGAATGTTAATGATGGCGCTGTTCGTCTTCTCACGCTCGTAAACCTGCTCTTCGGCCAGGCGGACAAGGTGCTTCTGGCGCGCGTAGAGCGTGAGTGCGTTGCTCACGCGCCGCTGCGTGACCGTCAGGTTGAACGGGCGGCGGATGTGATCCGTTACGCCGAGCTCGTAGGCCTTCTGGATGAACGACTCGTCATCCTCGGACGAGGTGATGATGACGGGGATCTCCTGCAGTCAGTTGCGCTGCTTCATCACCTCGAGCACGCCGAAGCCGTCGAGGCGGGGCATGTTGATGTCGAGCAGCAGCAGCTCGAGCGCCTGCATGCCGTCGTCGGCATAGAGGTATTCGTAGCGGCCGCCGAGGATTTCGGAAAGGATCTGCTGGTTCATTTTCGAATCGTCCGCGATCAGGATTTTGGCTTCGACCATCGTGTAGACCTCATACGCATTTTAGGGCGCGCTCTTTTGTAGAAATGCCGCCGCGGGGCAGGCGGACAAGAAAATAGGCACCGGAAAAGCCAGTGCCAAACAAAAACTGTTTATGCGTGTTTTTTTAGAAACATTTGATACTTAATGTAAACTTAGCACAGAACCACGGAACATTCAAGGGATATTTTCCCGGTTTTTCCTGCTGTTTTGCCAGAAATGATTGAAAAAAGAGCGGAAAGGGCGAAGCGTTTCCGCAAAAAAACGGGAGAGCCGTCAGCGGACGGTAAAAAATGCACGATAAATTTGAGGAAAAAAGAAATATGGATTGTAAAATATGTGCGAAATGGGGAGAAATACTGAACATTATTGACAATTTTTAGAAAAAAGTTTATAGCAATAGTGCATTTTTCCTGATATACAACGCCGGCTTTATCACGGAGCAGCAGCTCATCGAGGCGCTGGAGATGCAGCTCGGCGTCGGGTTCGTCGACCTGACGGCGGTGTCCATCCCCGTGGAGCTTGCAAGCTATGTGCCGAAGAATATCGCCAAGAAGTTCTGCGTCGTGCCGGTCAAGCTCGTCAAGGATACGCTGTACCTCGCTATGAGCGACCCGCTCGACTTCGTCGCGCAGGAGGAGGTCAAAGTTACCTCGCGCAAGCGTGTGATCCCGATGATCGCGACCCGCCGCACGACCGAGCACGCCATCAGCCTGCTCTACGGCAGCGAGGGCACGGCCGGCGTCATCGAGGAGATGAAGCGCGAGGCGGGCTCTTCGACGCCGGACATCGTCCCCGTGCAGGTTTCACAGGAGGCGATGAACTCCGGCGACAGCGCGCCGACGATCCGCTTTGTCAAAAGCCTCATTGAACGCGCGCTTTCCGAGCGCACGAGCGATATCCACTTGGAGCCGCAGGACGGCGAAATGGTCGTGCGTATGCGTATCGACGGTCTTTTGCGCCGCGTGCTTACGGTCCCCTCCGAATTGCAGAGCACCGTCATCTCGCGCCTCAAGATCATGGGCGGCATGAACATTGCCGAGCATATCGCCGCATCTTTGACATTGCGCGGCTGGTCGCGCCGACGATCTGTGTGGAGCTGACGAAAATGGATGAGGGCTACACGCTTAAAAAGAGCGAGCACTGCTACGCGGTGTGGAAAAAGAAGCGCCGCTGCGAAAACTGCATTTCGCAGGAGGTGCTGCGCACGCACAAGCCACAGACGAAGATCGAAACGCGCGAGAGTGATATCTATTATGTGCTCGCGTCGTTCATCGAGGTGGACGGCAGGCCGTATTCGCTCGAGCTGGTCAAGCGCACCAAGAGCGACGACATGTTCGAGCGCGAAAATGTGCTCAACCAGCTGCTCGTGCGCAACCGGCAGGTGTATATGGACTCGGTCACCAAGGTCTACAACCGCCGCTATTACGACGAACGGCTCAAGAATCTGGAGGGCTGGTTCTCGTTCGCCATGATCGACATGGACAACTTCAAGCACATCAACGACCGCTTCGGCCACCAGGCGGGCGACGCGGCGCTCTATCGCGCGGCGCAGGCCATCAAATCGCAGATCCGCAGCGACGACGAGCTCGTGCGCTACGGGGGCGATGAATTCTTCCTGCTGTTCCGCGACCTGCCGCAGCAGATCTTAGAGAAGAAATTGCAGTCCATCCGCGCCACGCTTGACGAGATCGTCATCGAGGAGTATCCTGAACTGCACATCAGCGCGAGCATCGGCGGCGACTACGGCGAAGCCAAGGCGCGTTTTCAGAACGACGAGCGCATCGTGCGCTTCCTTAATATGTTCCCGGGCGATGACAGCATGCAAAACCTGACGAATGCGATGAACACGGGCGACACGACTACGGCGTTCCGCGCGGTGCACACGCTCAAGGGCGTGGCGCTGAACCTTGGCCTCGGCTCGCTCGCCCACGCCAGCTCTCAGATGACGGAAGCGCTGCGCGCGGTCAGGATTCGATGCCTGAAAGCGTACAGCCACTCTATGTGGCGGTGCAGAAGGAGCACACTGCCGTGTGCAGCGCGCTCGAGCAGCTCGAAAAGTAATTGAGAATAAAAAAAGTCGAAACCTTTCGGTTTCGACTTTTTTACTTCTTACAGCAGCGGGGCGATGATGCGCATGCCGGGGCCGATGAGCTTTCGCATAAACGGGTCGTTTTTGAGAAGCTCTGCGTCCGCGCGGACACACCGGGCGAGCGTCTGCTGGAAATCCTGCTCAATTTTTGCGACTTCAAGCGATGCATAAAGGTACGTGCCGCATTCGAAGTGGTGGTACAGGCTGCGGTAGTCCAAATTGATCGTGCCGACGGTCGCCTTGCAGTCATCGCTGACGAAGACCTTCGCGTGAACGAAGCCCGGCTCGTACTCATAAATTTGTACACCGTTTTCAAGCAGCCTGCGGTAATACGTGTGCGCAAGCGAGAAGGCGATCTCCTTGTCAGGCACATGCGGCAGGATGAGCTGGACCTCCACGCCGCGGCGCGCGGCATAGGTCAGCGCCGTGATCATCTCGTTGTCAATGATGAGATACGGCGTCATGATGTGTACGTAACGGTTGGCACGGTTGATGATATCCATATAGACCATCTCACCGACGAGGTCGCGGTCGAGCGGGCTGTCGCCATAGGGGATGACATAGCCCGCTTCCTTTTCATGCGCCGGCTGTGACACGTCAAGATACTTGCTGTAGACTTCGGGCGTAAAGTGCACGGAGCTGACGTCCCACATCTGCAAAAACATCAGCGTCAGGCTGCGCACGGCGTCGCCGCGCAGGGCAATGGCTGTGTCCTTCCAGTGGCCGAGGCGCGAGGTGCGGTTGATGTACTCGTCGGAGAGGTTGATGCCGCCTGTGAAGCCGATCTTGCCGTCGATGACCATGATCTTGCGGTGGTCGCGGTAGTTGTAGTGCGTGGAGACGAACGGGCGCAGCGGCGCGAACATCTTGCAGGCAATGCCGAGCTTTTCGAGCTTTTCGGGGTAGGAATAGGGCAGCAGCGCGACCGCGCAGGTGCCGTCGTACAGCACGCGCACCTCGACGCCCGCGTTGACCTTTTCCTTGAGAATTTCAAGGATGCGGCCCCACATGTAGCCCTCCCTGACGATGAAATACTCGAGGAAGATGAAGTGCTCGGCCTTTTGGAGCTCGTCGCACATGACCTCGAACGCATCGTCGCCGAGGGGGAAGTATTGCGCCTGTGTGTTTTGATAGCAGGGGAAGCCGCAGGAATTCAGGTAGGAGGCAAGGCTTTGGAGCTCCTCCGGTAATTCCTCCTTGGAACACGCGCTTTCCGAGGGGGCGAAGTGCTCCGTCTGCGACAGGATGTCGTTGTAGCGGCGGATCATCAGCCGGTGGCCGAGGTCGGTCTTGATGTAAACATACAGAATCAAGCCGAACACCGGCAGCACCGCGAGGATGAAAAACCACGTGAGCTTGATGGTCGGGTTGTCGTCGTTGCCGAACAGAAACAGCACGACTGCCGCCGACAGCAGCGTGTTGCCGCCCCAGAAGTAGGGCAGAAAGCCCTCGAGCTTGTAAAAGGCGGCAAAGAGAAACAAGATCTGCACGATCAGCGAAACGATGATGATGCCCGTGCGGCCGAAGATGATCTGCAGAAGGCCTCGCTTGCCCTTTTCTAAAAGAAGAATGTGATTGTCGTCGTCTTTCATAGATGTCCTTTCTCAAAGATGACCGTGCCCACGCGGGGCAAGGCACCTACATTTAATATATATTTACTTTATCATAACATAACTTTGCCGAAAAGCCAACCCATTTCCGCAGCGAAGCGTGAAGCGCACGCAGACGGAGAAAACGGGACTTGGCGATTTGATGTTCCTGTGTTAAAATGGCGAAAAAGGCAGAAAGGGGACGAGAAAATGGAGCTTAAGACGCAGGTCCATAATATTCCGCCGCTGTATGACGAAAAGTCGCGCGTGCTGATCCTGGGCTCGTTCCCGTCGGTCAAGTCAAGGGAGGCGGCGTTTTTCTACGCGCACCCGCAGAACCGCTTCTGGCCGACGCTCGCCGCTGTTCTGGGCGAGGAAACGCCGAAGACGGTCAAAGAGAAGAAAACGATGGCCCTGCGCCGCGGCGTCGCCATGTGGGACACCATCGGCTCATGCGAGATCGTGGGATCGTCGGATGCGAGCATCACGAACGTTGTGCCGAACGATCTGTCCGTCATTTTGGATGCGGCGGACATTCAGGCCATCTTCTGCAACGGCGGCACGTCCTACGCCTGCTATAAAAAATACTGCCGCGCGAAGCTCGGGCGCGAGGCCGTCCAGCTTCCCTCCACCTCGCCGGCCAACGCGCGTTGGACGAAGGAAAAGCTTATCGAAGCGTGGGGCGCAGCGCTGAAACCGTATCTTTTTTGACGCGGCGTTGACAAAGAAAAGCAAATAGTTTATGATACAGGCTCAATCGATACAAGGAGTGTGAAACCATGGGCAAACTGGCAGCGCCGGTGCGCGCTGACAAGGAAATGATGTTTACGAATCGCCAGCTCGTCGCGCTGATGTGGCCGCTGCTGCTCGAGCAGCTTCTGGCCATTACAGTGGGTCTTGCAGACTCGCTGATGGTTGCGACCGTCGGCGACGCGGCGATCAGCGCGGTGTCGCTCGTCGACTCGATCAGCAATCTGATGATCTACATTTTCTCGGCGATGGCGACCGGCGGCGCAGCCGTTGCGGGCCAGTACATCGGACAAAGACAGAAGGAGGACGCCTGCAACGCGGGCCAGCAGCTCATCGCGCTGCTCGGCGCGGTGTCGATCTTCTTCGTGGCGCTGCTGTACCTCTTCCGCACGCAGATTTTGACCGTAATGTTCGGCCATATCGAGCCCGACGTCATGGCGGCGACGAACACTTATTATTTATATGTGATGGCATCCATTCCGGGCATCGCGCTCTACAACGGCGGCGCGGCGCTGTTCCGCACGATGGGCCACAGCGACGTGTCGCTCAAAGTTTCACTCCTGATGAACAGTATCAACGTGATCGGCAACGCCGTTTTGATCTTTGGCTTCGGTATGGACGTCGCGGGCGTCGCGATCCCGACGCTCGTGTCACGCACGGTCGCGGCGATCGTGATCCTCTCGCTGCTCTTCAACCGCGATCTGATGCTGCACCTTTCTGATATCCGCGGCTTTCGTGTCGATATGCGCCTAATGAAGAACATCTTCTACATCGGCGTGCCAAGCGGCGTCGAAAACGGCATGTTCCAGCTGGGGCGTCTCGTGCTCTTCAGCCTGATCTCGACGTTCGGCACGGCATCGATGGTGGCGAACGCCATCGGCAACACCATCTCAAACTTCAACTGCTTTGCCGGTCAGGCCATCAACTTGGGCCTTGCCGCGGTCGTGAGCCAGTGCGTCGGCGCGGGCGAATTCGATCAGGCGCGCGCGTATCTCAGAAAAATTGTCAAGTGGACCTACGGCATCATGGCGGTCGTCAACCTGACGATCATCGCATTGCTGCCGCTCATCATGCGTGTCTACAACGTCTCACCAGAGGCGGAAAAGCTCGCCGTCACGGTCACGCTGATCCACGGCATCTCATCCATCTTCATCTGGGTACCGGCGTTTATGGTGCCGGGCTTCCTGCGTGCGGCGGGCGACGCGAAGTTCACGATGCTCGCCAGTATGCTGACGATGTGGGTCGTGCGCGTGCTGCTTGCGTACGTGCTGGGCAAATACATGGGCTACGGCGTCATCGGCGTGTGGTTCGCGCACGCGATCGTGGACTGGTCGGTGCGCAGTGTCATCTTCTTCCTGCGCTACCGCAGCGGCAAGTGGGAGACGATGGGAATCAAGACGTGATTATTTTTTAAGGATGCCGTTGGCATCCTTAAAAAATAGGGGATGCGCTCCGCTTCGTGCCTCGCCGCCCGTAGGGCGGCTCGACACGCGCGAGCGAGAAGAATAAATCGCCACGCACTTGTCGCGGCGATTTATGGATCAAAAACATTTCGCGGCTGCGGCCGCGAAGATAAAGAGGTCTCCGCTTAAAAAGCGGAGACCTCTTTGCCTTCTGTTACACTTTTACATTTCAACGGTGATGTTGTCGGTGCCGTGCTGCTCGAATTCGCCTAAGTACGTGTCCATACGCTCGCGCAGCTCGTCGACATTTTCGGGCGTGGGCGCGTCGCTGTCCATATCGCGCAGGGCAAGCTCCTGAGCGAGAATTTCGAAAAACATCGTGTCCTCGTAGGCCATGATGGCCTCGTGGATGCCGCCCTCGGCAAACGCGCGCGAGGGGATCAGTTCGCCCTGATAGGCCTCGACCAGCGGCACCATGCCGTGGGAGAGACAGTTGGCGAATACGGTGCTCTCTACATCGTCGTATTCGCGGATACGATCGTCGCCGCGGGTGGAGTTCATCACCCAGTTGCCGACGTAGACCAGATCAAGAAGACGGCGGAATTGCTTTTCCGTCAGATCAATTTTCATAGTGACGCCTCCTTTGACGGAACAGAGAATCTGCTTACCGGAGATTATAGCACGCGCTTTTGCATTTTACCATAGCAAAAACAGGGAAACGCACAAAAAATGCAAATGCGCCTTGTGTCCCGCTCTCCGCCGTAGTATGATGACAGAAACAAATGAGAAAGAGGACTGTATGAAAAGAAACGTTTGGCTCACCGTGCACGGCGAGCAGCAATACGAAGGCATGAGCGCCGACAGCTCAAATCTCCGCGTGCGCGGCACGATGGAGGAAACGCGCGACGGCTATCTCCTGCGCTATGAGGAAACGGACGGGGACGGCAAGGTGACCACCGCGACGCGCCTTGCCCTCGCGCCGGACTGCATCATTCTGACGCGCACGGGCGAGGTGACGAGCGAGATGGTCTTTGCGGAGGGGAAGGAGCATACCTCATTCTATGCCGTGCCCTACGGAACCTTGCCGGTCGCAGTGAAGGCGGAGTCGGTCAAGTGGAAGCTCGACGAGGACGGCGGGATGCTGGCCCTGCGCTATGCAATTACTATCGGCGGGCAGAGAGGAAAATGCGCCCTGCGCATCCGCGTGAGAACAGAAGAATAAAGGAAAAGGAGCTGCCTGCGGCGGCTCCTTTTTACGCGCCCATGAGTAGCCGCACAAAAAACGCGGATGCGAGGAACATCACCACGTCGGCGCAGAGCGCGGCGGGGATAGTATAGCGCGTTTTCGTAATGCCCGCTGCACCGTAATAGACGGCGACGGTGTAGAACGTCGTTTCGCTCGAGCCGAGCATGACCGCCGCAACGCGGCCGACATAGGAATCGACGCCGTAGGAGTCCATGATCTCCGATCCGACAGCCAGCGCGCCACTGCCGGAGATGGGGCGGATGAAGAGAAGCGGCGCAGTCTCGGCAGGAATGCCGATCTTGTCGAGTGCGGGGGCTAAAAGCGCGCCGAGCGCCTCCATCGCGCCGGACGCACGGAACATGTAGACGGCGGAGAGCAGTGCGATGAGTGACGGCAGAATGTGCAGCAGCACCGTGAGTCCCTCCTCCGCGCCTTTGGTGAGGGCGGAGTAGACGTCGACACGCTTGCCGAGGGCAAAGCAGGCCGTGAAGGTGAGCAGTACGGGCACGATGAGCGTAGAGAGCGCCATGACTTAATTCCTCCAGAGACGGGCGAAGAGCTTTGCGGCAAGGAGCCCTGCGAGGACAGAGAGAAGCGACGTCAGCCACACGGCGGGCAGAATGTCGAACGGGTCGGCGGCGCCGAGCGAAGCGCGCACGCCTGCGAGCGTGGTGGGCAACAGTTGAATGGACGCCGTATTCAAAACGACGAGCAGGCACAGCTCATCCGATGCGATACCCTTGCAGCCGCGGCTCATACGGCAGGCGGCGCGGATGCCGAGCGGCGTGGCCGCGTTGCCAAGGCCCAAGAGATCGGCAGAGAGGTTGGCGGAGATCGCGGCCAGCGTCTCACTGTCGCGGCTCGCGTTCGGCAGGAGCCTCTTGAGCAGCGGGCGGAAGAGGGAAGCGAGGCGGTCGGTGAGATGACACTGGTTCATCACTTCCATCACGCCCGTCCAGAGGCACATCACGCCGCACATCGCCAAACACAGCTCGACCGCGCTCTGCGCGCCCTCGAGCGCGGCAGCGCTGAGCGCATTCAAGTTTCCCGTCAGCGCGCCGAAAATGAGCGAGACTGCCACCATTCCCGTCCAAAGCCAGGCCATTGCCATGTCCATCAACTCCTTTGCCCCTAAATATATCGGCAGGGAGGGGGCGATATGCCGCGTTTTTGCGCCAAATCCGCCACAGTTGCCGCGAAAAGAGACTGCTAAAAAATTTCTCAAGAAAAAAGTGAAATTTGTCTTGACATGTGCAACGGAATTTGGTACTATATGCAAGTCCGCGATTGGGCGCATCCTGCCCTATTTGCGCGATATTGCGATGAACCGGGAGATTGCTCAGGTTTCTGAGGTAACTTTCGGGGAGTATGTCCGAACATCGGGCGGCTGAGAGAATATCTGTACGTTGCGTAGATCGCTGCGCCATGTGTGGACCGGCCGTTTATTCGTGCCGGTTTTTCTATGAGCCGGAATGATACGCACGGATAAGCGTACAAGAAAACCTCTCACCGTACGGCTTCGACAAAGCAAGAAAACCGTACAAAATGAAGGAGAAACCGAAAATGGCAAAAGAAATGATCCGCATTCGTCTCAAGGCCTATGACCACCAGGTCATCGACCAGAGCGCAGAGAAGATCGTCGAGACCGCCAAGCGCACCGGCGCTGCTGTCTCCGGCCCCATCCCTCTGCCCACCAAGAAAGAGATCGTCACCATCCTGCGCGCTACCCACAAGTATAAGGATAGCCGTGAGCAGTTTGAGCGCCGCACCCACAAGCGCCTGATCGACATCACCAACTCCAGCCCCAAGACGGTCGAGGCTCTGATGGGTCTCGAGCTTCCCGCCGGCGTTGAGATCGAGATCAAGCTCTGATTTTCCGTGATGCCTCGTTGCGCTGCTTTGCCGTATACCAGATACTGTCTACAGCGGCGCGCCTCGCCTGACGAAAAATCAATCCCTCGCTTCATTATTTCGCGTCCGCAGACGCGAAACCAATGAAATCGTTTTTCTGGCGACATGTGCGTCAGAAAAACACCGCTCAGCTTGCAAGTGTACGAACGAAGTGAGTGCATGCAGCAAGCTGCAAACCCTCTCAAAAACGACGCCGTCGTTTTTGAAGCAAATTTTGTTGCTCTACCCAAAAGCCCATCGACTTGCGTGAGATGGGCGGGGTCAAGTCGGCAGAGCAATGGCGGGAGTTGCCGCTAACTAAGCCGACCAATAACCTTTACAGGAGGATCATACATGAAAGCAATCATCGGCAGAAAAGTTGGCATGTCTCAGATCTTCGACGAAAAGGGCCATGTGATCCCGGTCACCGTTATCGAGGCCGGTCCCTGCGTGGTCACTCAGAAGAAGACCAGCGAAAAAGACGGTTATGAGGCTGTCCAGCTTGGCTACGAGGACATTCGCGAAGCGAAGCTCTCCAAGCCTGAACTCGGCCACCTGAACAAGGCTGGCGTTTCCCCCAAGAAGTACCTGCGTGAGTTTGACCTTGACAATGCCTCCGAGCTCGAGCTCGGCGCCATCATCAAGGCTGACACCTTCAAGTCCGGCGACTTCGTTGACGTCACCGGTACGAGCAAGGGTCACGGCTACACCGGCGTTATCAAGCGCTGGAACGCCAGCCGCGGTCGTATGACCCACGGCGGCGGCCCTGTCCACCGTCACGCCGGTTCCATGGGCTCCACCACCGACCCCAGCCGTATCTTCAAGGGCAAGATCGGCCCCGGCCAGTACGGTGTGGAGACTGTCACCATCCAAAACCTTGAGGTCGTCAAGGTCGACCCCGAGCTCAACATGCTCGTCGTCCGCGGCGCGGTTCCCGGTCCCAAGGGCAGCCTCGTCACCGTGAAGACCACCGTCAAGGTCCACAAGATCAAGCAGGCTGGTGCTGACATCAGCAAGAACCCGCAGAAGGCTTCCGGCCGCAACCCGCAGAAGGCTTCCGCCAGAAATATGTAAGGAAAGGAGTGCTTGATAAATGTCTACGATTAAAGTTGTCAGCATGACCGGCGCTGAAGTCGGTTCCGTCGAGCTGAACGACGCGATCTTCGGTATCGAGCCGAACATGAGCGTTGTCCACGAGGTCGTCAAAAATCATCTCGCCAACTGCCGTCAGGGCACGCAGAGCGCTCTGACCCGCGCTGAGGTTTCCGGCGGCGGCAGAAAGCCGTGGCGCCAGAAGGGCACCGGCCGTGCCCGTCAGGGTAGCACCCGCGCGCCCCAGTGGACGCACGGCGGTATCGTGTTCGCCCCCAAGCCCCGCAGTTACAGCTATGTGCTGAATAAGAAGGTCAAGCGTCTGGCTCTCAAGAGCGTGCTGTCCGCCAAGGCAGCCCAGGGCGAGATCGTCGTTGTCGACAAGATCGCGCTCGACGCTATCAAGACCAAGGACTTCCGCAGCTTTCTCTCCGCCGTCAAGGCTGGCGGCAAGGCCGCTGTCATCACTCCCGAGGTCAACGAGGTCGTTGTCAAGAGCGCCCGCAACCTGCCCGGTGTCACCACCGCGCCCGCGAAGCTCATCAACGTCTACGATCTGCTCAACGCCAAGACCCTCGTGATCGACAAGGAAGCCCTCGCAGTCATCGAGGAGGTGTTCGCGTAATGGCAAACGTTTACGACATCATTATTCGTCCCATCATCACCGAACGTTCCATGGTCGACGTTGCGAACAAGAAGTATGTGTTCGAAGTTGCCAAGGACGCCGGCAAGGTGGAGATCAAGAACGCTGTTGAGACCGCTTTCGGCGTTAAGGTCGCCAAGGTCAACACGCTCAACGTCAGCGGCAAGGCCAAGCGCCTCGGCGCCGGCCGCCTGGGCAAGACCCGCAGCTGGAAGAAGGCCTATGTGCAGCTCGCTGAAGATTCCAAGACCATCGAGCTGTTCGAGGGCATGGTGTAAGGAGGATATGAGAAATGGCTATTAAGACGTTTAAGCCCACTACCCCCTCCCGCCGTCACATGACTGTGTCCGCCTTCGAGGGGATCGACAAGAAGGCCAAGCCCGAACGCAGCTTGGTCGAGTCTCAGAAGAAGCATGCCGGCCGCAACAGCTACGGCCGCATCACCGTCCGTCATCACGGCGGCGGCAACAAGCAGAAGTACCGCATCATCGACTTCAAGCGCGACAAGATGGACGTCCCCGCGACCGTCCTGCGCCTGGAGTATGACCCCAACCGCAGCGCGTTCATCGCTCTCGTCCAGTACGAGGACGGCGAGAAGCGCTACATCATTGCTCCTGTCGGCCTGAAGGCTGGCGACAAGATCATCTCTTCCGCCTCCGCTGATATCAAGCCCGGCAACTGCCTGCCCATCGCCAACATCCCTGTCGGTACCGTCATCCACAACATTGAGATGCACCCCGGCAAGGGCGCTCAGCTCGTCCGCTCCGCCGGTACTGCTGCTCAGCTGATGGCGAAGGAGAACGGCGACGCTCAGATCCGTATGCCCTCCGGCGAAGTGCGCATTGTCCGCACGAACTGCATGGCCGTCATCGGCCAGGTCGGCAACATCGATCACGAGAACGTTCACATCGGTAAGGCCGGCCGCAAGCGCCACATGGGCGTCCGTCCGACCGTCCGCGGTTCCGTCATGAACCCGAACGACCACCCCCACGGCGGTGGTGAAGGTAAGAGCCCTGTCGGTCACCCCGGTCCCATGACCCCGTGGGGCAAGCCGGCTATGGGTTACAAGACCCGTTCGAAGAAGAACCCGACGAACAAGTTCATCGTCAAGCGTCGTAACGATAAGTAAAAGGAGGCAATGTAAAAATGAGCAGAAGCATTAAAAAAGGCCCGTTTGTTGCCCCTGAGCTGATCAAGCGAGTCGAAGAGATGAACAAGACCGGTGAGAAGAAGGTCCTGAAGACCTGGAGCCGCAGCTCCACCATCTTCCCCTCCTTCGTCGGTCACACGATCGCCGTCCACGACGGTCGCAAGCACGTTCCCGTTTATATTCAGGAAGATATGGTCGGCCACAAGCTGGGCGAGTTCGCTCCCACCCGTACGTTCCGCGGCCATACCAAGACGAAATAAGGAAGGAGAATGCAGAACATGGAAGCTAAAGCATATCTGAGATATGTCCGCATCTCTCCCCGCAAGGTCCAGATCGTCTGCGACCTGATCCGCGGTAAGGACATCAACACCGCCATGGCGCTCCTGATGCAGACCCCCAAGGCTGCGTCCGAGCCCCTGGTCAAGCTCTTAAAGAGCGCTGTCGCCAACGCCGAGAACAACTTCAGCATGGATACCTCCAAGCTGTACGTGTCCGAGGTCTACGCGACTTCCGGCCCGATCCTCAAGCGCATGATCCCCGCCAGCAAGGGCCGCGGCTACCGCATCAACAAGAGAACCTCTCACGTGACGCTCGCCGTCGCTGAGAGAGACTAAAGGGAGGAGACAGTTTCATGGGACAGAAAGTTAATCCCCACGGCATGCGCGTCGGCGTCATCAAAGACTGGGACTCCCGCTGGTATGCCAGAGACGAGAAGGTCGGCGACCTGATCGTTGAAGATAACAAGATCCGCAAGTTCGTCAAGAAGAGCCTGTACGGTGCAGGCGTGCCCAAGATCGAGATCGAGCGCAGCAATGATGTTGTGACGCTGTTCGTTCATTGCGCACGCCCCGGCATGGTCATCGGCAAGGACGGCGCGGAGGTCGAGAAGCTGCGTCTCGCGGTCGAGGCTCTGATCGGCAAGAAGGTCAAGCTCAACATCGTCGAGGTCCGCAATCCCGACATGAACGCTCAGCTCGTCGCTGAGAACATCGCCCAGCAGCTCGAAAAGCGTATCTCTCACCGCCGCGCGATGAAGAACGCCATGGGCCGCGCCATGCGCGCCGGCGCCAAGGGCATCAAATGCTGCTGCTCCGGTCGTCTCGGCGGCCGCGAGATCGCTGGCGTTGAGCACTATCACGAGGGCACCATCCCCCTGCAGACCATCCGTGCCGACATCGAGTACGGCTTCGCCGAGGCTGCGACCACGTTCGGCCGCATCGGCGTGAAGGTCTGGATCTACAAGGGCGAGGTCCTGACCCAGACCCTGCGTACCACCCCGCGTACGCTCGATACCACCAAGCCGTATGAGGAGCGCCGCGAGCGTCGTCCTCGCCGCGACGGTGACCGTCGTCCCCGCCGTGATGGCCAGGGCGGCTATCAGCGCCGTGAGGGCGGCTTCAACCGCAACGGCAACCGTCCCCAGGGCGATCGTCCGCAGGGCGGCTATCGCAAGCCGGCTGAGAATAAGGAAGGAGGCGCTCAGTAATGCTTCTGCCGAAGAGAGTGAAATACCGTCGCGTTCAGCGCGGTCGTATGACCGGCAAGGCGACCCGCGGCAACACCATTACTTATGGTGAGTTCGGCCTCCAGGCCACTGAGCCCGCGTGGATCACCAGCAACCAGATCGAGGCGGCCCGTGTCGCCATGACCCGTTACACCAAGCGTGGCGGTCAGGTCTGGATCAAGATTTTCCCTGATAAGCCCGTTACCAAGCAGCCTGCCGAGACCCGTATGGGTTCCGGTAAGGGCTCTCCGGAGTATTGGGTAGCAGTTGTCAAGCCCGGCCGTATCATGTTTGAGATCGCCGGTGTTTCCGAAGAAGTCGCGCGTGAGGCGCTCCGTCTGGCCAGCCACAAGCTGCCCATCAAGACGAAGATCGTCAAGCGCGAGGCCGAGACCCAGGAAGTAGGTGAATGAGATGAAGGCAAGTGAAGTTCGTGCCATGAGCGTTGCTGAGCTGAACACCAAGCTCGACGCCCTGAAGAAAGATCTGTTTATGCTGCGCATGCAGCACGCGACGAATCAGCTGGATAACCCCCAGAAGCTCGTCCAGACCAAGCGTGATATTGCCCGAGTCAAAACCATGATCCGTGAGAAGGAGGAGAAGTAAGATGGAAGAGAAGAGAATTTCCTCCCGTAAGGTCCGCGTTGGTAAGGTCGTTTCCGACAAGATGGACAAGACCGTCGTCGTTGCGATCGCTGACCGCGTGGCGCATCCCCTGTACAAGAAGATCGTCGGCCGCACCTACAAGCTGAAGGCTCACGATGAAAACAATACGTGCGGTATCGGTGATACCGTCAAGGTGATGGAGACCCGCCCCCTGTCCAAGGACAAGCGCTGGCGCGTGGTCGAGATCGTCGAAAAAGCTAAGTAAGGAGGTACCGGAACAATGATTCAGCAGGAAAGTTTTCTGAAGGTCGCCGATAACACCGGTGCCAAGGAAATCAAGTGCATCCGCGTTCTCGGTGGCTCCGGCCGCAAGTACGGCAACATCGGCGATATCATCGTCGCGTCCGTGCGTAAGGCTGCCCCCGGCGGTCAGGTCAAGAAGGGCGAGGTCGTCAAGGCCGTTATCGTCCGCTCTGCCAAGGGCGTCCGCCGCGAAGACGGCACCTATGTCCGCTTCGACGAGAATGCTGCGGTCCTGATCAAGGACGACAAGAACCCCAGCGGCACCCGTATCTTTGGGCCCGTCGCTCGCGAGCTGCGTGAGAAGGACTTCCTCAAGATCCTCTCCCTGGCTCCGGAAGTTGTCTAAGGAGGGCTTGAAGAATGGCTATGAATGTGAAGAAGGGCGATACCGTTATCGTCCTGTCCGGTAAGGACAAGGACAAGCAGGGCAAGGTGCTCGGCACCGTCCCCAGCGAAGCCAAGGTCGTCGTGGAGGGCATCAACATGGTGACCTGCCACGTCAAGCCCCGCAAGCAGGGCGAGACCGGCGGCATTGTGCAGCGTGAGGCTGCCATGTACGCTTCCAAGGTGCAGGTCGTGTGCCCCAAGTGCAACAAGGGCACCCGCATCGCGCACAAGATCGAAAATGGCAAGAAGACCCGCGTGTGCAAGCACTGCGGCGCCGAGCTTTAAGAAAGGAGAGTAGTTCACAATGGCAAGACTGAAAGAACAGTATAAGGCAGAAGTGGCACCCGCTCTCTACAAGAAGTTCGGTTATAAGTCCACCATGCAGATCCCCAAGATCGACAAGGTCGTCGTGAACGTCGGCTGCGGCGAGGCCAAGGAGAATGCCAAGGTCCTCGAAGCGGTCGTGCGCGACCTGACCACCATCACCGGCCAGAAGGCCGTCGTCACCAAGGCGAAGAAGTCCATCGCAAACTTCAAGCTGCGTGAGGATATGCCCATCGGCGCGAAGGTCACCCTCCGCGGCGACAAGATGTGGGAGTTCCTCGATCGTCTGTTCAACGTTGCGCTTCCCCGTGTCCGCGACTTCCGCGGCATCAGCGCCAACGCTTTCGACGGCCGCGGCAACTATGCCCTGGGCATCAAGGAGCAGCTGATCTTCCCCGAGATCGAGTACGATAAGATCGACAAGATCCGCGGCATGGACGTCGTCATCTGCACCACCGCTCAGACCGACGAAGAAGCCCGCGAGCTGCTGACCCTGGTCGGCGCTCCCTTTGAACGCTAAGTAGGAGGATATCAAAAATGGCTAAGAAATCTATGATTCTCAAGCAGCAGGCTCCTGCTAAGTTCTCCACCCGCCGCTACAACCGCTGCAAAATCTGCGGCCGCCCCCACGCGTATCTTCGTGACTATGGCGTCTGCCGTATCTGCTTCCGCGAGTTAGCCTACAAGGGCGAGATCCCCGGCGTTCGCAAGGCTTCTTTCTGATCTTTTTCCGTTATACTTCGTTGAAGCTCCTTGGCGTACACAAAGTACGCCGGCATCGCTTCGCCTCGTCTAACGAAAAAATCTCAAGAAGGACCTGCTGTTGAAGCTTTTCAACAGCCCGACACCTCGGAGCTTGAGCCTCCGAAACAAACTCATAACCACGAACGTTGCGATATGGACGTTCTGGCGATAAAGGATCGCGAAAGGTCAGTGTCAATTACGCGTGTTCACACGCGTGTGGGCACGTTCCAAATTGGCACTGATACCTCGTGACCTAAACGGTCCATGACCGTAACTCTAAATCAGGAGGATTTACACTATGCATATCACTGACCCCATTGCGGATATGCTCACCCGCATCCGCAACGCAAACAGTGCCCGTCATGACACTGTGGATGTCCCCGCTTCCAACATGAAGAAGAGCATCGCTCAGATTCTGCTGGACGAGGGCTACATCAAGAGCTATCAGATCGTTGACGATGGTACCCAGGGCACGATCCACATCACCCTGAAGTACAATGGCAAGGACAAGGTCATCACCGGCCTTCGCCGTGTCAGCAAGCCCGGTCTCCGCGTTTACGTCGGCGCAGATGAACTGCCCCGCGTGCTCCGTGGCCTCGGTATTGCCATCGTCTCCACCTCCAAGGGCGTTATGACCGACAAGGCTGCTCGCGCGGCTCACATCGGCGGCGAAGTCCTTGCGTTCGTGTGGTAAGGAGGGTATAAAACAATGAGTAGAATTGGTAAAATGCCCGTTGCCATTCCCGCGGGTGTCGAAGTCACCGTCGCGGACGGCAACCTTGTCACCGTCAAGGGCCCCAAGGGTACCCTGACCCAGCAGCTCCAGCCGAGCATGACCATCAAGCAGGAAGGCGCTGAGCTTCTCGTTTCCCGTCCCGACGACGGCAAGGAGAACCGCGCTCTGCACGGCCTGACCCGCGCTCTGCTGCACAACATGGTCGTCGGCGTCACCGATGGCTACAAGAAGACGCTCGAAGTCAACGGCGTTGGCTATCGTGCCGCCAAGGAGGGCCACAAGCTCGTCCTGAACATCGGCTACTCCCACACAGTGGAAGTCCCCGAGATCGACGGCATCACCATTGAGGTCCCCCAGCCCAACCAGATCGTCGTTTCTGGCTGCGACAAGCAGAAGGTCGGTCAGTTTGCCGCTGAGATCCGCGAAAAGCGTCCTCCCGAGCCGTACAAGGGCAAGGGCATCAAGTATGCTGACGAAGTCATTCGCCGCAAGGTCGGTAAGACCGGCGCTAAGAAGTAAGGAGGTGTGCCGATATGATTAAAAGACCCGATACCAAAGCACAGCGCATCAAGCGTCATAAGCGCGTTCGCGCCAAAGTCTCCGGCACTCCCGAGAGACCCCGCCTGAACGTTTTCCGTTCTGAAAAGAACATCTACGCCCAGATCATCGACGATGTTGCCGGCAACACGCTGGTCGCCGCTTCCTCCCTGGACAAGGCGATCGAGGGCAACGGCAGCAACAAGGCTGCCGCCCGTGCAGTCGGTAAGCTCATCGCCGAGCGCGCCAAGGCCAAGGGCATCGACACGGTCGTCTTCGACCGCGGCGGTTACCTGTATCACGGCCGCGTTGCAGAGCTGGCTGAAGGCGCCCGCGAGGGCGGCCTGGAATTCTAAGGGAGGAGGAAAATACAATGCCTAGATTTGAACGCGAACAGAGCGAATACATGGAAAAGCTCGTTTTCCTCAACCGTGTTTCCAAGACCGTGAAGGGCGGCCGCGTGGCCAAGTTCTCTGCTCTGATGGTCGTTGGCGACGGCAAGGGCAAGGTCGGTTACGGCCTTGGCAAGGCCGCTGAAGTCCCCGAGGCGATCCGCAAGGGCCTCGAGGCTGCCAAGAAGAACATGATCACCGTTACCCTTGATGGTACCACCATTCCTCACGAGACGATCGGCGAGTTCGGCGCCGGCCGCGTGCTGATGAAGCCCGCTGCCCCCGGTACCGGCGTGATCGCCGGCGGCGCTGTCCGTGCCGTCGTTGAGGCTGCCGGCATCAAGGATATTCGTACTAAGTGCCTGCGCTCCAACAACCCCAACAACGTTGTTGGCGCTGCGATCGAAGGCCTGAAGTCCATGCGCAGCGCGGAGCAGGTCGCCAAGATCCGCGGCAAGAGCGTGGACGAGATCATCGGTTAAGGAGGCAGAGCGTCATGGCTAATTTAAAAGTTGAGCTCGTCAAGAGCTTGAACGGCAGACACGAAAAGCACATTGCTACTGCCAATTCCATGGGTCTGCGCAAGATCGGCGATACGAGCGTGCAGCCCGACAACGACCAGACGCGTGGCAAGATCGCCAAGATCGGCTATCTGCTGCAGGTCACTGAAGAGAAATAAGGAGGAACAGATATGGAACTGTATAATCTGTCTCCCGCCGCTGGTTCCACCAAGGAAGCGTTCCGCAAGGGTCGCGGCCACGGCAGCGGCAACGGCAAGACCGGCGGCCGCGGTCACAAGGGCCAGAAGGCCCGCAGCGGCGGCGGTGTCCGCGTCGGTTTCGAAGGCGGCCAGATGCCTCTGGCACGCCGTACCCCGAAGCGCGGCTTCAACAACATTTTTGCAAAGCCCTATGAGATCATCAACCTGAGTGCGCTCGACAAGTTCGAGGACGGCGAGACCGTTACCGCAGAGGCTCTGCTTGCTAAGGGTATCCTGAGCAAGTGCGCGTATGGTTACAAGGTGCTCGGTAACGGCTCTGTTACCAAGAAGGTCACTGTTCAGGCCGCTGCGTTTTCCCAGTCTGCTAAGGAAGCTATTGAAGCAGCTGGCGGAAAGGCAGAGGTGGTCTAAGTGATTCAGACGATCCGTAAGGCCTGGGGCGTTCCCGAACTGCGCAAGAAGATCGTGTTCACGCTGCTGATCCTTCTGATCTTCCGCATCGGTAACGCGATCCCCGTCCCCTATATCAACACGACGCTGCTCGGCAACTATCTCGACAGCATGAGCGGCACCGTGCTTGGCCTCTACAACGTCATGTCCGGCGGCGCGTTCGCAGAAGCGACGGTCTTTGCGCTGGGCGTCCAGCCCTACATCAACAGCTCGATCATCATCCAGCTGTTGACGATCGCGATCCCCGCGCTCGAGCGTCTTGCCCGCGACGGCGGCGAGGCCGGCAAGAAGAAGATCGCCTCCATCACCCGCTACGCGACCGTGGCGATCGCCCTGCTTCAGGGCTTTGGCTACTACATGATCTGCAAGAACTACAACATCCTCGAGCAGCAGGGCATCTGGCCGGCGCTCGTGATCATCGTTTCGTTTGTTGCCGGTTCTTCGTTCGTGATGTGGCTGGGCGAGCAGGTCAATGAGTTCGGTGTCGGCAATGGTATCTCCATCATCCTGTTTGCAGGTATCCTGTCCCGCGTGCCCAACATGGTCACGATGGGTGCGAGCTACATCCGCACCAAGGGCTCCATCGGCTGGCTGTGGATCGCGCTGCTGATCGTCGGCATGCTTGCGATGGTCGTTCTGATCGTCCATGTCAACGAGGCCGAGCGCCGCATCCCCGTCCAGTACGCCAAGCGTCAGGTCGGCCGCAAGATGTACGGCGGCCAGGCATCCACCCTTCCCATGAAGGTGAACATGTCCGGCGTTCTGCCCATCATCTTCGCGCAGACCATCGCGTCCCTGCCCGCCACCATCTGGGCTTTCGTCGGCATTCCCGAGGAGGGCACCGTTGGCCGCAGCATCTACAACGCGATCGACACCAAGTCTGTGCTGTATCTGATCGTCTACTTCCTGATGATCATCGGCTTCAGCTATTTCTACGCTACCATTCAGTTTAACCCCGTTGAGATCTCCAACAACCTCAAGCGCAACGGCGGCTTCATCCCCGGCTTCCGTCCGGGCAAGCCCACGTCTGACTTCATTGCCAAGGTTCTCAACAAGGTCACCCTTTTCGGCGCCATCTACCTCGGCATCGTGGCCATCTGCCCGCTGATCGCCGGCAAACTGCTGGGCAACTCCGGCCTCGCCATCGGCGGTACCTCGGTCATCATCGTTGTCGGTGTTGCACTTGAGACGGTCCGCGCGCTGGAGTCTCAGATGATGATGCGCCAGTACAAGGGCTTCCTCGAGTAAGAGAGGCGTTTCTATGAAACTGATTTTATTGGGCGCTCCGGGCGCTGGCAAAGGCACGCAGGCCGCTGTCATCTCCCGCGAGTTAGGAATCCCCGCGATTTCCACCGGTAACATTCTGCGCGCGGCCATCCAAGAGGGCACGCCGACGGGAATGAAGGCCAAGACCTATATGGACGAAGGCCACCTGGTACCCGATGAGGTCATCATCGGCATCATTAAAGAGCGGCTCGCCGAGCCCGATTGTGCGAAAGGCTTCATCTTAGACGGTGTGCCCCGCACGATCGCGCAGGCGGAAGCTCTTGAGGCAGCCGGTATCAAGTTCGATCATGTCGTCTCCATGGAGATCGCTGACGCGACCATCATGGAGCGCATGAGCGGACGCAGGGTTTGCAGCAAGTGCGGCGCAAGCTACCACATCGTGGCAGTGCCGCCCAAAGCCGAGGGCGTCTGCGACGTCTGCGGCGGCGAGCTGGTCACCCGCAAGGATGATAAGCCCGAGACGGTGAAAAACCGCCTTGCGGTCTATCATAGAGAAACAGAACCGCTCAAGGACTTCTACCGCGAGCGTGGGGTTCTGTATCCGGTGGAGGACATGGGGCCGGTGGAGGCCACCTCCAAGGCGATCCTCGCAATACTGAGACAGGATGGTTAAGATATGATCATTGTGAAATCAGAGCGCGAGATCGAATTGATGCGCCGAGCGGGAAAAATTACCGCGGCTGCCCGTGCGTTAGCAGGGGAAATGGTAAAGCCCGGCGTAACAACCCGAGAAATTGACAAAGCAGTGTTCCATTTCATTCGTTCGCAGGGCGCCGAGCCGTCGTTCTTAAACTACAACGGCTATCCCGCCAGCGTGTGCGTGTCCGTCAATGACGAGATCATCCACGGCATCCCGGGTCCCCGGGTGCTCAAGGAGGGCGATATCGTCAGCGTGGACGTGGGCGCATACATCGGCGGCTTCCACGGCGACTGCGCAGCCACTTACCCCTGCGGAAAAATTTCCGAAGAGGCACAGCGGTTGATCGACGTGACTCGTCAGAGCTTTTTTGAAGGATTTGCGCAGGCCCGCGAGGGCAACCGCATCTCCGACATCTCCCACGCCGTGCAGGCGTATGTGGAGGCGAACGGCTTCTCCGTCGTGCGCGAGTATGTCGGCCATGGCGTCGGCAGAAACATGCACGAAGCGCCCGAGATCCCCAACTACGGGGCTCCGGGCCACGGGCCGAAGCTGCTGCGCGGCATGACGATCGCCGTCGAACCGATGGTGAACGCGGGCACCGCAGCCATCCGCCAGATGAGCGATGGCTGGACCGTCAAGACCCGTGACGGCAAATACGCGGCGCACTACGAGAACACGATCCTCATCACCGTCGGCGAGCCCGAAATTCTGACGGCTCCGGCACCGTAAGAGGACGCCATGGACATTGCGAATCTTGTTCAGGCAACTGCCGGCAGAGAGCAGGGCAAATACTTCTTCGTGCTGGAAACAGACGGGGAGTACCTGCTGCTGGCCGACGGCAAGAGCCGCAGGATCGAAGCGCCGAAGCGGAAAAAGCAGAAGCATGTCCGCTTCATCGCAGAGAGCGCGGCGCCTGTCGCCGAGAAGATCAGAAGCAAGGAAAAAATCACAAACAGTGAGCTTCGTAAAGCCATCGCCGCATACAGCGGCAAGGAAAATCCGGACCAGGAGGGATAACACTTGGCAAAATCCGACATGATTGAAGTGGAAGGCGTTGTCGTTGAGGCCATGCCCAACACCACATTCCAAGTAGACATTGGAAATGGACACACGATCTTAGCGCATATTTCCGGAAAGCTCAGAATGAATTTCATCAGGATTCTGCCCGGTGACAAGGTCACAGTGGAGATGTCTCCCTATGACCTGACCCGCGGCCGAATTACCTGGCGTACTAAGTAATGGAGGTTTATCGACATGAAAGTAAGACCGTCCGTGAAGCCCATGTGCGAAAAGTGCAAGATCATTCGTCGTAAAGGCCGTGTCATGGTCATTTGCGAGAATCCGAAGCACAAGCAGCGCCAGGGCTAAGACTTAATTGGAGGTTAAAAAGTATGGCACGTATTGCCGGTATTGACCTGCCCAAGGATAAGCGAATCGAAATCGGTTTGACTTATATCTATGGTATTGGCAGAAAGAGTGCTCAGGAGATCCTGGCACAGACAGGCGTGAACCCCGACACCCGCGTGAAGGATCTGACCGATGCTGACGAGGCCAAGCTTCGTGAAGCCATCGACCACAGCTACATCGTGGAAGGCGACCTTCGCCGTCAGACCGCACTCGACATCAAGCGTCTGAGCGAGATCGGCTGCTATCGCGGCACCCGTCATCGCCGCGGCCTGCCCGTTCGCGGTCAGCGCAGCAAGACCAACGCTCGTACCCGCAAGGGCCCCAAGAAGACCATTGCGAACAAGAAGAAGTAAGGAGGGAGAATAGAATATGGCAGCAAACAATGCTAAAACCGGTAAGAAGGTTATCCGCCGTCGCCGCGAAAAGAAGAACGTCGAACGTGGTCAGGTTCATATTCGTTCCTCCTTCAACAACACCATGGTCACGGTGACCGATACGCAGGGCAACGCCCTTTCTTGGGCTTCCTCCGGCGGCCTCGGCTTCCGCGGCAGCAAGAAGTCCACTCCGTTCGCCGCTCAGAGCGCCGCTGAAACGGCCGCCACCGCTGCGATGGAGCATGGTCTCAAGACGGTCGAGGTCTTTGTTAAGGGCCCCGGCCAGGGTCGTGAAGCTGCGATCCGCGCCCTGCAGGCTGTCGGCCTGGAGGTCACGATGATCAAGGACGTCACGCCCATCCCGCACAACGGCTGCCGTCCCCCGAAGCGCCGTCGCGTCTAATCGAAAGAGGAGGTAAAAAGCACTATGGCAAAGAATATGCAGCCGATCGCCAAGCGCTGCAAGGCTTTGGGCATTTCTCCTGCTGTGATGGGCTATGCGAAGAAGACCACTAATCGCAACCCCGGCAGCCAGATGAGAAAGAAGAAGAGCGAATACAGCCTTCAGCTTGCTGAAAAGCAGAAGGTCAAGTTCATCTATGGTATCCTCGAAAAGCAGTTCCGCGGCTACTACGAGTCTGCCGCTGCCGCCCCCGGCAAGACCGGTGACAACCTGCTCATCACGGTCGAGCGCCGTCTGGATAACGTTGTTTACCGCATGGGCTTTGCGATGACCCGCCGTCAGGCCCGTCAGCTCGTCAGCCATGCTCACTTCACCGTCAACGGCAAGAAGGTCAACATTCCTTCCTACCTCGTCAAGGCCGGCGATGTGATCGAGGTCGCGGAGAGCAGCCGCTCTTCCGAGGTCTTCAAGCGCCTGATGGGTCAGGACGCTCCCGTGTTCTTGGTCCCCACCTGGATGGAGCGCGATAAGAACAGCCTCAAGGGCACCGTGGTTCGCCTTCCCGCCCGCGAAGAAATTGATGTTCCCGTTGAGGAGCACCTCATCGTTGAGTTGTACTCCAAGTAATCGGCGGCGAGCCCTCAACAGACACACGCAGAATTTTGGTGTGGACTTTGAGACCACAGAATGGAAATGGAGGGTAACTGCATGATTGAAATTGAAAAGCCCAAGATCGAGTGCGTGGAAGACCCCGCGAACGGCACCTACGGCAAGTTCACCGTAGAGCCTCTTGAGCGCGGCTACGGTATCACGCTCGGCAATGCGCTGCGCCGCATTATGCTCTCGTCCCTGCCCGGCACCGCGGCGACCTCTATCAAGATCGCCGGCGTGCAGCACGAGTTCTCCACCATCCCCGGCGTCAAGGAGGATGTGACCGAGATCGTGCTGAACGTCAAGAGCCTCATTACCCGTCTGCACAACACCGACGGCATCAAGACCGTCTATATTGAGGCTGTGGGCCCGTGCGAGGTCAAGGCCGGCGACATCAAGGGCGACAGCGAGGTCGAGGTCCTCAACCCCGACCTGCACATCGCAACGCTGGACGCCGGTGCGACGCTCAACATGGAGCTGACGCTTTCTCACGGCCGCGGCTATGTGTCCGCCGACCGCAACAAGACAGCGCAGACGGCTATCGGCGTTATTCCCGTTGACTCGATCTACACGCCCGTGTACAAGGTCAACTACACCGTGGAAAACACCCGCGTGGGCAACATGACCGACTTCGACAAGCTGACGCTTGAGGTCTGGACCGATGGCACCATCAGTCCGCGTGACGCCGTCTCTCTCGGCGCTAAGATCCTCTGCGATCACTTCTCGCTCTTCACCGACCTTTCCGACGCGATGGGCAGCAAGTCCACCGTCGTGGAGAAGGCCGAGGCGCAGCGCGACAAGGTGCTCGAGCTGACGATCGAGGAGCTCGATCTCAGCGTGCGCAGCTTCAACTGCCTCAAGCGTGCCAATATCAACACGGTCGAGGATCTGATTTCCAAGACCGAGGACGATATGATGAAGGTGAGAAACCTCGGCCGCAAGAGTCTCGAAGAGGTCATCAACAAGCTGGCCATGATGGGCCTGTCCCTGGCCAGCGAAGACAACAACTAATGACCGGCACCCTACGCCCACGCGTAGAACGACGGCCGACAACTTATCCTTACAAGGAGGAAAACCACTATGCCCGGAACTCGTA
>OLFV01000728.1_pt1 | contig 36921 bp, 34 predicted proteins | sample 1605551 | NCBI WGS metagenome assembly OLFV01 (sample SAMEA3888922, study PRJEB22519) | human gut metagenome | biome: human gut; feature: human-associated habitat; material: faeces | place: Denmark | collected 2011 | reverse complement strand
AAAATTACGTAAAGGCCATGACAACAGCACGTGACACCCACAATCAGATTGAATATGCCAAGGAGACCGGCCTTGAAGAAGGGCTCGCGAAAGGACTCGCGAAAGGACGTGAGGAACGTAATACGGAGGTTGCGATTAACCTGCTTCAGTTAGGGACGCCATGTGAAATCGTGGCGAAGGCGACAGAATTGTCCCTGGAGGATGTGGCTAAGCTAAAGGAAAGTCTCTGAGTACGCCAGCCTTGACAATATTGACAAACAAAATTACGTAAAGGCTATGACAACAGCACGTGACACCCATAACCAGATCGAATACGCCAAGGAGATTGCGCACGAGGAAGGACTTGAGGAAGGTCTCGCGAAGGGGCGTGTAAAAGGTCCGGCCAAGACAGGTCGGACCTTATTGTGTATTGCCGGCCGCGCCCACTTGAACTAAAGGCGACAGCTGTGTAGGACCGGTCGATGGCCGATGGTCCCTATCGGATATTCTTGTTGAATCCGTCAGGAATGAAATTCTTGTTGACCGGGGTCAATTTCACGAAAACACATCCGTGAGGTGCGACCTCGGTTTCCCATCTTTCTTGATAGCCGCAGGTATAGATATCCTTCTGCCTCCAGAGATCTCTGATAACCTGAGAGCCCATCACGCCTATTGACTTAGGAATAAAGCCGATCATTTTAGGAGAAGACGACAGGTTGAACATGGCGATGGCGACAGTGCCGTCAGCAAGCGGTTTCAGATATGTTGCGTAATCCTTGTCACCATAAATCCTGGCGCCCTGCCAGCCGAGTTCGTCCTGGTTCACATCTATCACTTCGCTGTTGCACAGGAGGTTAAGCGTAAAGTCGTCCATCTCGGCCATATCACAACCTATAAGGAGAGGTGATGCGAGAATGCTCCAAAGAGTAATGTGAGTGTACTGCTCATCCGCCGAAAGCTTGGAATCATGAGTGGACGGTCCCCAGCCGACCTTTCCGACCACGAGCATATCCGCATCCGGCCAGTTGCCTGGCCTTTTGAACGATGCCCATTTATCCTGGCCGAATCCGATTTTCGACATATTGGCCCAGTTGTCCCTGATGTCGCCGGTGGTTCTCCAGCAATTCGCATATTTGGTTATGTATGAAGCCATTCCGACTTTGGAGCTGTTGGATAGGCTATAGACGATATCCCGTCCTGTAGCGCGGAGAGCATCCGCCATAAGACGTACATTGTACTCGTCGTTAGGATTCCAGTCATATTTCAGGTAGTCAACGCCCCAGTCTGCCCACTGCTGAGCATCCACATCCACGAATTTATACTTGGTGAAATACCAGAGCGAATCACGCTTCATCTTGCTGCGGTCCAGCTTATGGAACTCGTCGCAGATACCTTTCTCGATAAAATCATATTTGCCGTCCGGAGTATCAGCACTTTCGCCGCAATGCCCTGCGTATGTAGCCACCCACGGTCCGGAATAGATTCCGAGTTTCAGGCCATTGGAATGAAGAAAATCTCCCAATGCCTCCATATCAGGGAACTTGGAGTTCGGCTGGATAGCATTGGCCTTGCCGCCTCTGAGTCCCTGCCAGCCGTCATCGATATTGATAAATGACCAGCCGTAATCCACCAGACCCTTGTCGAGCATTGCCTGAGCCGAGCTCATCACTTTCTCCTGGCTCACGCTGTTTCCCCAACAGTTCCATGAGTTCCAGCCCATCGGAGGAGTGAGGGCAATCTTGTCACCGATGACGATCTTGAAGTCGCGCTCGACTGTGCCAATGCTGTTGGCCGCTTTCAATGTCACCTTGTATTCGCCTGCTTTTTTCACGGAGCCTGTGATGATACCGGTATTTTCATCCAGTTTCAGCCCTTTAGGAAGGCCTTCTGCGCTGAACAGAATCGGACGCTCTCCAGTACAAGGTATCCTGTACAGGAAATCCGCACCGGGACGGGCACCATAAACCTTGGCTCCATTGATTCTTGGTGAAGGCGAGGCTTTAGGCGTAAGAATATACTGAGAAGAATCATTCTTTTCTGAAGCTGAAACTGTGGCCGGAAGAAAAACGACACCGGCAAGAACCGCTAAGTAAAATAGAGTCCTTTTTCTGAAATTCATCATATAATGAGTTATTAGTTGTGCAAGTGTTCGATAGGGACGCCGGTTATTCACCCCGCTCCATAGCCCTGCGCAAGTCTTTTTCCTTGATGGATTCACGCTTGTCATACTGTTTCTTACCGCGCGCAAGGGCAATATTCAGCTTGGCATATCCGTTTTCTGATATGAAGAGCCTTACAGCCACGATGGTGAGGCCCTTTTCCTTTACCTTCTGGTTCAGATGGCGGAGTTCACGTTTCTGAAGGAGCAGTTTGCGGTCACGGAGCGGAGCATGCTGTCCCCAAGAGCCCCAGGCATACAGGGCAATGTTGATTCCGCGCACGTACAACTGTCCTTTGTCGAAATAGCAGAACGCATCTGACATGGAAGCCCTGCCCGCACGGATCGACTTGATTTCTGTTCCGCAAAGGACAATGCCTGCCGTATAGTTTTCCAGGAACTCGTAGTCAAACGAGGCCCTTTTGTTGTTTATATTGACTCTGCTCTTCTTCTCTTTCGCCATAATTCCTTAAGACGCCGCCTGAATAAAACAGCATCCAAATGCAAATTTATCGTTATTTTTGCATAAATCAATCAAATCGTCATCTGATGCCTACAAAAAACCCATACGGCAACACCTACATAGCTGACTTGCCGGAACCGGAGACAATATCCGCGGAAGAAATACTCGAAAGCATTGACAACAAGAGCATTGACCTTGTCTGCGTGCTCGGGCCGACCGCTTCCGGGAAGACGAAATACGCTGTAGAACTGGCGCGGGAGCTGAACCGTCTGAGGGCGGAAAAATACGGAGCGGCTAGTGTCAATGCCACAGGAGCGGTCAATGCCGCAGGAGCGGAGATTCTTTCCGGAGATTCGAGGCAGGTTTACAGAGGCATGGATATCGGAACAGGCAAGGACCTGAACGAATACGGGGAGATTCCATATCATCTTATCGACATCGTGGATGCCGGTACCAAATTCGACCTGTACCAGTATCAGAAGGCGTTCGAGAAGGCATACAAGGACATCATGGACAGAGGAGGAATCCCCATATTGTGCGGAGGCTCAGGACTTTACCTCGAAGCTGCCACATGCGGTTACTCGATTCCGGACGTGCCGCCTTCTCCTGAACTGAGGGCCGAACTGGAAGAAAAGCCTATGGATGAACTTGTGTCAATGCTGGCATCCATGAAGCCCCTGCACAACAAGACCGACATTGACACAAAAAAAAGAGTCATCAGGGCATTGGAAATAGCTTTGTGGCAGAAGGAGCATCCTGTGGAGAACACGGCATTCCTGCCGAAGAACACATATTACATCGGCACATTGGTCTCACGTGAGGAGAGGAACAGGCGAATCGATGCGAGGCTGGACGCAAGGATCGAGGAAGGCATGGCGGATGAGGTAAGGCGACTGCTTGAGAGCGGCGTTCCCGCAGAGAATCTGACTTACTATGGGCTTGAGTACAAGTTCGTTACGCAATACGTCTTAGGAATACTCAGCCTCGAGGAGATGAAGACGCTCCTGGGCAATGCCATCCATCAGTTCGCGAAACGCCAGATGACCTGGTTCCGAGGGATGGAGCGCAAGGGCATCCGGATACATTGGGTCGAACCTTGACGTGGCAGCAGAAAGCCTCTACTTTGAAGATGGCGGAAGCGGATGGCCGGGAAGTGTACGCGGAGCCTCAGCAGCACGCCAATAGGCAGCGTCGAATTCGGGATATACAAATTCCTCTTCATGGTCTATGGTAAACGCGATGTAGTTTATCTTGAACCCCTGGGCGAGGAAATTCTGCTCGTAGAAAGTCTGCACTTCGAACAATGCATCCACGGCAGCCTTGCCGCAGACCGAAGAGAAGTCCGACGAGTAAAGCGAATCTCTATCCTGCCCGTAAAGATCTGACGTAGAAGCCAATACGTGCAGATTGTTCGCCTCACACACGGCCTTCGTATATTCGTACAGGAAAGTGCTGTCGGTCTTGAGATGGATGATGCCGCCCTTCTTCAGAAAATGCCTGTATCTTTCCAGGAACATCGGACTTGTAAGACGGCTGTTCTCACTTTTCATCTGCGGGTCAGAGAACGTCAGCCATATTTCCGAAATCTCGCCCGGAGCGAAAAACGCCTCGATAAACTCTATTCTGGTACGGAGAAATGCCACATTCGGCAGTTCATTCTCGGTCGCAAACTTGGCCCCTTTCCAGAGCCTCGCTCCCTTGATGTCCACACCGATATAGTTCATGTCCGGGTTTCTCTGGGCCAGCGCCACAGTATATTCCCCCTTTCCGCAGCCCAACTCCACCACAACCGGCGTCTTTCTGCCGCCGAACATTGTTTCGGACCAATGTCCTTTGACCGGATGGTCTTTCAGTACCAATGAATTACGGGACTCGTCCCCCGCCCTGTCCAACACCTCTTCAGATGCCGGCTGAAGCAAACATCTGAAAGTGGCATTCTCGCTGAATTTCTTTAATTTTCCGTGTCCCATATTCTATTTCAACACTAATACTTTAACTCTCCTGTCCACTCTTTCAATTTCCAACCCGATACCGGTCAGGCCGTATTTTTTCAATGAATCTTCCGGCGCCTTTATATAAAGTTTCCACAATCCCGGCTTGACAGGAACCAGTCCGGCCCCGATTCTATCCGTAAACACCTTGTCATAATAGGAAGAATCCCGGAGCGCCGAGCGCTGAAGCACAATATTGTCCTCAAACAGTTCTCCATCAGGAGATTCCCAGACCACAAGCAACGGCATTGACCTGAATGAAGAAAATTCCCTGTCAATGCAGGACAGCGACGCGAGCAGCGAAAAATCGTATGCAGACAATGTGTCGGTCATATCAGCATTGAACACGAACCGGCCATAGGCATCGCGTGCTCCAGTGCGCACAAACTGAGCATAAGAACTTGGCCTTGAGCAGGATAGCGCCAACATTGACAAGAGCAGTACTCCTGTCAAAGCGATACTTTTATGGCTCCGGGCGATCACCTGAGATTCTGTTATTTGCTGTTCGGCTGCTGCTGGCCATTCTGCTGACCATTCTGTTGCTGGCCATTCTGACGCTGTCGTCTTCCGTCACGGCCCTGACGATTCGGCCTGTCCGAGCCGTCCTGACGGCCCTGCTGACGTGGTGCCGCCTGATTCTTGTCATCAACACGGCCACGCTGACGGCCACCGTTCTGGCGACGCTTTTTCTTTCCCGGTGAATCGAAACGCGTGATGCTGTCATCTCCTACCGCAGTTATGAATTCCGGCATTTCCGGCTCCGGTTCAGTCTTGAGAGACTCAGGCTTGATTCCGTTCCGGTTCATCTTGATCACCTCACGCACCTCAGATGCGGCAAGAGGGAACAGATTTGCCAACGACCCCTTGTCATAAGAAAAATACATCACCTCTTTCAGGATGTCAGTCTTCATCAGATAAGCCAGTCCGTCCTGGAACTCGAGCGGCTCCTGTACACGCGGAATGCGGGACTGCGCATCCAAGTATGTGGCCACCTCATAATTCAAGCAGCATTTGAGCTTACCACATTGACCTTCAAGCTTTTGCGGATTGAGAGACAAGTCCTGGCAACGTGCCGCCGCCGTGGTGATGGACTTGAAATTCGTGATATAGTTCGCACAGCACAGCTCCCTGCCGCATATTCCCAGGCCTCCTATCAGACCGGCCTCCTGACGTGCTCCGATCTGCTTCATCTCTATCCTGATGCGGAATTCCTCAGCGAAAACCTTGATAAGCTGACGGAAATCCACACGACCGTCCGCTATGTAATAGAAAATGGCCTTGGTGCCGTCTCCCTGGAACTCCACGTCTCCGATTTTCATATCCAGACCGAGTTCCACAGCTATCTGACGGGAACGGATCATCGTTTCCTGCTCACGCGCAATCGCCTCCTGCCATTTTTCGATGTCGAGGGACTTTGCCTTCCTGTAGATTTTCTTGAATTCCGTATTTTCAGGGTCAATGCCCCTGCACTTCATCTGCTTGCCGACTATCGGGCCCTCGAGTGTAACGATACCCAAGTCGTGACCGCTCTGCGCCTCGACGATGACCAGATCGCCCATCTTGATGCTCTGGCCTGAGGAATTCACATAGAAACCCTTCCTCGTATTCTTGAAACGCACTTCGTAACAGTCAGAATACTGCCCCTGGGAAATGCCTTTCAGCCAATTATAGTCCTCCAGTTTGCAGCAGCCCCTGCGGTAGGTGCAGTTCAGTTCGTCATTGGCATCTCTGGTAACCGTACAGCCACGGTTGCAGTCAAACTGTATATTTTCGTTATTTTCCATATCTGTATATATCAACTCACGAACAGTCTGTCAACCATGTTCGTGAACAAAATTTTCTGATTCACATTGCGGACGACCATCGCATTGGCCTTGTTTATCGCCAAGATCGCCCGCCTGCAGAAGTCCGGGCCCAGTTTTGCTGCGGCTTCGCTGAAGAACTCCTTGTACTCAGGACGCACACCGGCAAGAGAAGGCAACCCCTTCTGAATCATGTATATCTTTCGTATGCAGTCACCTGCGAATTTACAAAAAGCTTTCTGTTTTTCACGAGAAGCCATCGCCGCTATCACATCACCGGTCTCGAGAACATCCTGAAAATCACGGGCCAATATCCCGTCCATCAGCCTCATGAACACGTCCATCATCTCCACATTCTCATCCCGCTCCGCAAGACTCCTTATCGCCACGCCGATGCTGCCACCCGCAAATTCCGCTGCCGCGCCCGCCGCTTCCGCATCCACACCGGTCCATCGTGGCAATGCAGCCGCAATCTCCTCTTTTGCCGCCGGTTTCACCCTTATCAGCTGGCACCTCGAACGTATAGTCTGGAGCACCCTCTCAGGCTGATGGGTAACCATGAAGAACAATGTGCGTTCTGATGGTTCCTCGATGATTTTCAGCAGTTTGTTGGCAGTCTCCACCTTCAGTTTCTCCGGCAGCCATATCACCACAGCCCTATATCCGTCAGAATAAGACGAAAGCGAAAGTTCGTTCAGGATAATCTGCGCATCCAGGACCGGAATAACGGAAGATTTCTTGTCAATGCCGAGAGACTCGTACAGTTCATTCTCCATGAAGAACGGGTTGCGCACGAAAAGTTCACGCCACTTCTGTATATAGGTGAGCGACGACGGTTTTTCACTCGACTTGTCCTTGGATGCAGTCGGAAAGACGAAATGCATATCCGGATAAATCAACTTGGAAATCTGGTTGCAAGCCGGACATGTTCCGCAGGAATCCTCTTCCCCACGATGCTTGCAGTTAAGATACTGCATGAATGCCACGATCAGCGCCAATGCCCCGCAGCCCTCATTCTCGTAAAACATCATAGCGTGCGGAATGCGGCCCGCGACGGCCATTCTGACCAGCGCTGCCTTCACTTCAGCATTTCCTATGACATCCGAAAACCTCATGACTTTCTGTCCGCCGTAAATTCTGCAATTTCACCCAGCATCTCGACCTCCTGCATATTTCCGAAAGGCCTCAACGCTATCCTCGCATTGTCCACATACTCATAAAGACGCTTGCGGGCATATTCGATTCCGCCCTCCGACTTCACAAACTCAATGATTTCACCGCCATACTCAGGGTGATCATCGATTCTGCACAATTTCCGCCTGATCTCCCGTCCACGCTCCTCACCAGCTTTGGCCAATGCCCCGAGCAGAGGCAATGTTATCTTCTTTTCCTTCAGATCCAACCCCACCGGCTTGCCTATCTCGGCATTCTCTTCATAGTCGAAGATATCATCCCTTATCTGGAACGCGATACCTAGACATTTCGCATAGGTCCTGGCCGCCGACATCTTCTCCTCAGTAGCGCTCACCGATATCGCTCCTGCAGCAGCGGAAGCTACGAACAATGATGCCGTCTTGTCGTAAATTATTCTGTAATAATCCTTTTCGAGCGTATCACCGGTCTCGGCCTTCTGCAGCTGAAGCAATTCCCCCTCAGCGAGGTCTGTCAATGTAGAGGCAAAAATCCGTATGACCTTGTCCGACGAATTCCTGCTGGCGAGAATGTTCTCCATTCCCTTCACCAGCCAGTAATCCCCCAACAGGACAGAAGCGCGTCCTCCGAGAATGGACATCACCGTAGGCGCACCCCGCCGCACAGGACTGTCATCCGCTACGTCATCGTGGAGAAGGGTCGCATTGTGCAACAACTCCACAGCAGCGGCATATTTTATCGTATCATCAGTAACAAATCCTCCAGAACAGGCCCTGGCCACAAGCAGAGTCAGCACAGGCCTCACCTGCTTTCCATTATGCGAAAGAATCGCCCTGTTCGTCTTGTCCAGCAACTCAATATCCGTGGACAGCGACGTCGCCATCAGCTTGTTTACCTTGTCCAGGTCCTCTTTCAGAAAATCCTTTATGCTGCTGAAATCCATATCTACAACATTTTCACAAGTTCATCCACCGTCTTCGGGAATGATATAAGCGCCATAGTGGCGGCATCCATCATCTTGGTATCCACATAATGCTCAAGGAGCGCGATGAGCTTGTCATAGAATCCGTCGATGTTCAGAGCGAAAATCTTCCCGCCGTACCTCTGGAGCTTTGCAAGCGTCAGCGTCTCCACCAACTCTTCCAATGTCCCAACTCCGCCAGGCAAAGCGACCGCAGCACATGTCCCCTCACGCATTTTGTCCTTGCGCTCGGACATCGTATCCACCCACACGGTCTCTGTAAGTTCACGGGCGACAACACTTTCCATAAATCGCGGAATTACGCCGACATGTCTTCCGCCGGCAGCAACCACCTCGTCAGAGACCACGCCCATAGTGCCCTTCCGGGTTCCTCCGGACACCACCGTATAGTCCCTTTCCACAAGAGCACGAACCAGCTCCCTCGCAGCACTGTCATATTTCGGATCAATGCCGCTTTGGCTTGAGGAGCAGAATATCACCACTTTCCTATCGCAAGTCATATCAGAACATAAAAGCTAATGAGAACGATATGCCGTTGAAGTTTCTGCCGTCCTTGAACGCATCCTTGACATGCTTGCCGACATTGTTCATCTTGCCGTTTTCAGAATAGAGAGAACCGAAGTTCCAGTAATATTTCACTGAAACCTGCATCTTCCAGACATCGATTCCGGCGCCGAGTCCCAAACCGTACTCCCAGCGGGACAAAGCCGCCTCACTGAAAGATTTGGACGAATAAGATATCGGATCTGAGCCCTTCACCTTGGAATGGAGTCCGTATCCGATGAACGGTTCCGCGAACACATAAGGTCTGAAAGCCATCAAGTCAGGTCCCCACTGAACCTGTACAGGGATTTCGATGTAGGAAACCTTCGCGTCAAGCTTGAAGTTGTCGATATTCGCATCGCTCAGCTTGGTACCCTTGGCCTGATACAGCACTGAAGGCTGTACGGCGAACCCGAATGCAATAGGAATCTCAGCGGTAATACCGAAATGATACCTGCCTATGGAACTCGGGTCCAGATTCTTGGCATTTGATGACGATGAAGTAAATCCGGCCATAATGCCGAGCCTTGCACCGCTGCGGTCGCCGGCATAAGCATAGAGTGATGACGCCAATATCACCGCCACTACTGCTGCAGCAAATTTCTTGAACATAATTATTGCCTCTTTAAGAAAGAGCTTATAAAAGAGCGTCAATTTTAGATGTAATCTGCGCTTTGGGAACAGCACCCACAAGTCTGTCAACTACTTGACCGCCCTTGAAGAAAAGAAGTGTAGGAATGCTTCTGATGCCGTACTGGGCTGCGATATCCTCGCAATCATCCACATTGCACTTCACTATTTCCGCCTTTCCTTCATATTCGGCAGCCACCTCGTCCACTGTCGGAGCGAGAGCACGGCAAGGACCGCACCAGGTCGCCCAAAAATCCACTATTACCGGAGCTGCTCCGGAAATGATATCCGAGAAATTCTCGTTCGTAACTACTTTTGCCATAATAATATATTTTAGAGTTTACAAATATAATAATCTGACCGAAGTTTCGCAAATACGAAATCATTTTGCTGCTCCGTCAGATGCCAAAAAAGGGGATGACATGTAAATCATCCCCCGTACATATATGGATCCAGGCTTCTGTAATCCCTTACGGTTACTTAGAAAGCCTGGGCAGCATCCCAGACAAATACTCTGAGTCCCAATTCCGGCGTTTCCTCATCCTTGGACTTCAGCGCAGAGACGATACCCTGCACCTTGTCATCAGGAACGACGGCGAGAATCGCATAATTCAATGCCGGCCATGCGTGATTGCCATAGTGCGGCTCACCGTCCACAGAACCACGGCCCTGGATATTGTCCCAAAGAGTGAAACCCCTCTGCCCATTGGCGTCGAGGACTTCGAGAACTTCCTCGCTGAACGCCTGATTGTATGATATAAACAATGCTTTCATAATCAATGCTTTTTAGCCGTTTATTGCAGCCTGCTTGGCAAGCTTTTTCTGTTTGTACTTCTCCTGCCTCGTAGCGAATACGCAGTAGATGGTAGGAATCAGCACCAATGTAACCACTGTCGAAACTGACAGACCCCAGGCAACAGTCACACCAAGTGAGCGCCACATTTCAGAACCTTCACCCGTTCCGATTGCCATAGGAATCATACCGAGCACAGTAGTAAGCGTGGTCATGAGGATAGGACGGAGACGGCTTCTTGCAGCAGTTACCGCAGCGTCGAGAATATTCATTCCCCTCTCACGGCACAGGATAAGGTAGTCAATCAGCACAATACCGTTCTTCACCACGATACCGATAAGAATCAGCAGACCGATCATCGCCATCACACCGAGAGCCGTATTGGTAAGCCACAGACCGAAAATCACACCCACAAGAGCGAACGGCACTGAGAACATGATCACGAACGGACTCATGAATGACTCGAACTGTGATGCCATCACCATATAAACCAGTATGACGATCAATACCATAAGGGTAATGAGATCTACGAACATATCCTGCTGGTCCTCATAGTCTCCGGCCACCTTGGCACTAAGCTCGGACGGGATATTTGCCTCATTGATGGCAGTCTGTGCTGCCTGAACGCCCTCACTCATCGCGTGACCGCCCTCGATCACACCCGATACCTTGATCATTCTCTGACGGTTCTTTCTCTCGATTGTAGGAGGAACTTCCGTCTCGACCACTTTTCCGAGGTCCTTGATCTTGATGCCAGCACCTGCAGGAGTGTAGATGATGATGTTTTCAATATCCTCCACACTTGTCCTGAACTCAGGAGCATAACGCACTCTGATATCGTACTCTTCTCCGTCTTCACGATAGAATGAGCCTACGGAACCGCTCATGGCAGCGCTTACGGAAGCTGCAGCCGTGGTCGTGTTCAATCCGTTGGCAGCAAGTTTCACCCTGTCGAAATCAACCTGATACTCAGGAGTGTACTGGTCACGGCTCAGAGTAACCTGGGCAAACGACTGGTCTGCGAGCATCCTGGCCTGGATATCCTTGGCCACGCGGTCCGTGGTAGCGAAGTCATAGCCGTAGATTTCCACATCTACCGTAGCGGCACCGCCCATACCGCCCATACCCTCGGTCACGGTTCCTTTATGGATTTCCGGATATTCCCGGATATCGGCACGGATAATGTCGGCGATTTCACTTGCAGAACGCTTACGAAGCTCCATACTTCCGAGGTTGATGTTCATTGATATGACATTGGAACCGTTGGTCTGCATACTGGCAAATGCATTGTCGGAGTCTGCCTGGCCGTAGGTGTAGCTGCAGATCTTGATTTCAGGAACCTGCTCACGGACACGGTTATAGAAGTTGCGGGCAAATTCTCCTGTCACTTCCTGTGAAGTACCGGCATTGAGCTCGATAGACACTGTCAGACGGCCCTGGTCGGAATGAGGGAAGTACTCGCTCTTGATATGCGGTCCGAGAAAGGCCAGCACAGCCACAAATATAGCCAATGCGCTGAATACCACGGTCTTTCTATGACGGACAGCCCAGTTGATGATGTATGCATACCCTTCAGATATCGCATTCAGAGCCTTGTCGATAGGCGTAAAGAATATCTTGTAGAGCTTGCTGTCATGCCTCTTGTTGCTGAGCATTCTTGAGCAGAGCATCGGAACGAGAGCCACAGAAGAAGCCAATGACACGAACATGATGATGCTGACGATCCAGCCCAACTGACGGAACATGATTCCTGACATACCGGTAACGAGAGTCAGAGGGAGGAACACTGCGAGCATTGTCAATGTAGAGGCCACAATGGAAATACCCACCTCTTCTGTTCCGTGGATTGCCGCCTGTTTAGGCTTTTCACCTCTCTCCAAATGCGTGGTGATGTTCTCCAATGCCACGATGGCATCATCGACGACCATACCGATAGCGATGGAAAGGGCCGACATTGATATGATATTCAATGTGTTGCCTGTAGCGAACAGGTACACGAGGGATGCAAGCAATGAAATAGGGATGGTCAGGACAATGATGAGTGTCGCTCTCCATCTTCCGAGGAAGACATATACCACAAGCATGACGAGGATGAATGTGATGATGATGGTCTCCTTCAGGGAGTTGATACTGTTGATGATATTGTCCGAACTGTCCACGACGGTCTCGATATGAATATCGGTAGGCAGTGTCTTTTCTATTTTCTTGAGTTCGTTCTTGATGCCTTTGATGACGTTCACCGTATTGGTTCCGCTCTGCTTCTGGATTACGATCTGCGCAGAACGTCTGCCGTTGGTGACTGCTTCCTGCTCTTTCTCCTGCTGGCCGTCCCTGACGGTAGCCACGTCCTTCAGATAGACAGCGTCGCCGTTCTTGTAGCCGACCACGATATTGAGCAGCTCTGACGGGTCTTTGAACTCCTTCTGGATACGGAGGGAGTATGACTCTGAGCCTATGTCAATGTTACCGCTCGGCACGTTCCTGTTTTCTGAGGAAATGATTCCGGAAACAGTGGCGATGGACAGACCGTAAGCCTGAAGTTTGTTAGGGTCGCAATACACCTGAATCTCACGGGTAGGAGCACCTGTCACTGACACTGTACCTACGCCTTTCACTCTGGCAAGCGGTGTGGAAACCTTGTCGTCCAGGATCTTGTCCAAGCCCGGAAGGCTTTCCTCTGCCGTAGCGGAAAGGATGAGGATAGGCATGTCATCTGCACTGAACTTGAAGATGACAGGAGTAGTGGCCTGGTCTGGCAATGAAGAGTTGATCATGTCCAGCTTGTCACGGACATCATTGGTCGCCTCCTCTATATCTACACCGTAGTTGAATTCAAGAATAAGAATGGAAATGTTCTCCTTTGATCTGGAGGTCAGATCCTTGAGGTTGCTGACTCCGTTGAGTCCGTTTTCAAGAACCTTGGTCAGGTTCGTCTCGACGTCCGCCGCACTTGCTCCCGGATACGAAGACATGACCATTATGACATTCGCATCGAAGTCCGGATACTGGGCTATGGACGTTTTCATGAACGAGAACACGCCGAAAATCGCAAAAGCTATGAAAACCAATGCAGTAGTGACCGGCTTGTTCACCGCTGTTTTATATATGCTCATTTGATTCTGATTTAGAAATTACATGAAGTGGGGACTGCCGGACTATTCCTGGACATTGACCTTCTCGCCATTTCTCAGGCTTGACTGTCCCTTGACAACCACTTTGTCTCCTTCTTTGAGTCCGCTGAGGATTTCATATTTTTCGTCGAAGTGCCTTCCGAGGGTAACTACCGCTTCTTTTACTGTTCCGTCTTCCTGAAGCACGAACACTGTCCTGACACCTGAGCCCTGCTGTTTTACTACTGAGCCGTCAGGTACTGTCACATTCTGAGTAGCGCCGAAGTTGATGGTGACTCTGGAGTACATGCCCGGTCTGAGCTGACGGTCGGCATTTGCGACATTGACCTCAACTGTGAAGGTATGTGTGGAGGCCTGCATCGTAGGGAAGATTCTGGCGATACGGCCTGTGAATGTCTTTCCAGGAAGAGCGTCTGCGGTCAATGTGACCTTGTCGTTTTTCTTGACTTTGGTATAGTCGCTCTCTGATACGCCTACATACAGTTTCACCGGTGTAATCTGCTGAACCACATAGAGCGGCTGACCTGTGTACATGTCACCCTTGTCATAGTTTCTCGCGGTAATCACGCCGCTGATAGGCGAGCGCAGTATGGTATTCTCAAGAAGATTGTTGTACTGGCTGCGGGTAACATTGTATTTGAGTTCCATCGCATCGAAATCCGACTTGGAAACGCCGCCCTGCTCGTACAGGCTCTTGATACGGCTGAATTCCAGAGAGTCGTTTGCCAATGAGAGCTTGGACTGGTTCAGGCTCAAGTCGTCCATTCTGGCAACTATCTGTCCCGCTTTCACGAAATCACCTACTTCCACGTAGATGTGCTTGATTCTGGACGGGCTCTGAGGTGCTATGTTGTTTGTTGCGTAAGGCTCTACTGTAGAGGTATATACGTCTGACTGAGGGATGTCTTCAGCTGCTACTGACATGACCTGGACATTGCTCAGTTTCACTTCCTGCTGCACATCCTGCTGACCTTCTGTCTTAGAAGTGTTGTTTCCGCAGCTTGCCGCCATCACGACTGCAGATGCGTAAATGATAGTTCTGAATTTCATATTTTTCATTGTCTTATTATCTGTTGTTCAAATCCACGTTACCGTTTTCGTCTATAAAATCATGGCCGAGAACCTGCTCAAGGCTTGATTTCGCTACCATATAACTGTATATGCTCTGAGATTCGCCGAGTTTCGCCTGTGTAAGTGCGAGCTGGGCATCGTTGAGTTCAGTGATCGTGCTGCGTCCCACGTTATATGATTTGGTGGCGATGTCATATGCCTTCTGCGCTGTCTCCACGGCTTCTTTTGCTGCTGCGCAACTCTTCATCTGGGTCTCCATCGTGTTCAGATACTGTCTGATGGCGATTTTCAGCTGACGTTCCGTGTCATTGACCTGGATGGCAAGCTCTGAAGCCTGGACTTTCGCCTGGCGCACATCGTTCAGACGCTTTCCGCCTGAGAATATCGGGATGTTCAGGCTGAGGCCCACATAAGAATACGGGGTCCATCTGTAGTCGCTGAACTTGAAGTCATTGGTCATCGCATTCAAGCTGTATGAGAATGTGAGGGCGAGTGACGGAATGTAGGCGTACTGCTGGAGTTTTACCGTTTCTGCGAGCTGGTCTGCCTGGATCGCCAACTGACGCATTGTCGAGTTGTGGTCCAAGTTCATTATATCGGTGCTATTCTCCAGTGCCATCTCACCTGTGTAATCTTCAAGTGAGCCGGCCACATCGATGTTCTGGTCGAGTTCCACGCCCATAACCGCCTTCAACTGCCACAATGACAGAACTACTGAACTTTCTGCGTTATATACGTTCGGAATCGCGCTTGCTACAGTAGATTTCGCTCTGGTATATTCCAGCTCAGAGGCTTTCTGAGCATTGTAACGCATCTCCGTCTGCTTGAAGTTTTCCACAGCATTGGCATACACGTCTTTATAGACATTGAGCGCTTCCTTTGCAAGAAGGGCTGCATAGTATGACTGTTTCACCTGTGTAACCATTTCAAGACGTGATGAACGTGCCTTCTCGACTGCGAGTTCCACGCTCTTTCCTGAAATTTTCAGACTTTTCCATAACTGGGCATTGACAAGAGGCATTGACGCGGATACTCCTGCATTGTAGGTGTTCCAACGTCCTACTTCGATGCCTCCTCCTGTAGGAAAACTCGGTGTTTCCGTGGATGAGGAACCTGAGTCCGTCGTTCCCGAATCAGTCGTTCCGGAATCTGAAGACGAGCCGCCTCCCATGATCTTGCTCATGTCCATATCCATATACATAACCTGCTTCTTGATGGTTCTCATGAAAGAGGCTGTCAGGTCAATCTGTGGAAATAAAGATGCATAAGTACCTTTCTTGGCATAACCGGCATGTTCAATTTCCTTGTCCGCGACTCTTACCGAAGCGTTTTCACTCAACGCAATTTTAAGGGCATCTTCCAATGTAATGACTGTCGCTGTCTGCGTGCTGTCCGCTTCCTGTGCTACTGCCTTTGCGGACCAACTGACCGAGATTGCAATCAACAGCAAGCTCGGAATCCATTTTTTCATACTCTAACTATTTACTTTTCTTTACAATTTTCTATAACCAACTCGGCGGCGATAATTGCAAAGCACATACCAGATTTGTGTACAAAATGACAATTTTTATTGCAATTATGTTCTAAAAGTCGACTATTTGTTAAGTTCAATGTCTATTTAAGCCAATGACTTGGCGTAATGCGTCTTTTCCTTGTGTTTCCCATCGTCCGGACGCACGATTGCCGCAGGTTGTTTCCGAACGAATGCATAGACAAGGAAACCGACTCCGATGAGGATGAACGGAATGCTCAGAACCTGTCCCATATTGAGGATCATATTGTCCTCGAACGCCACCTGCGGCTCCTTGATGAATTCTATCAGGAATCTCATTCCGAAGCAGACGATGAAGAATATGCCGATGAATGTGCCTCTATACAGTTTGTCGAGTTTGTATCTGTACATCCATATCAGGACTATTCCCAATATGAGATAGCTGAGCGCCTCATAAATCTGTGTAGGATGTTTCGGCTCGGTTTCGTGCCGCAAATCGAATATGAATCCCCAAGGAAGTGATGTCACGTCGCCGTAAATCTCTGAGTTCATCAGATTTCCGAGACGGATGAATGTGGCCGCGAATGCCACGGCTATACACAGCCTGTCAAGCAGCCATACGAAGTCGAAATGGTTTTTCTTACCGTAATGATGTGCGTACCAGAGCATTGCAAAGAAGAGGACAATGGTTCCCCCGTGACTTGCGAGTCCACCTTTCCACGGCATGAATATCTCCAGAAAGCCTTGCCAGCTTCCGAAATAGTAGTCCGGCTGGTAGAAGATGCAATGTCCGAGTCTGGCGCCTACTATCGTGGCTATCAGGAGGGTATAGAGCAATGAATCCAACAGGTTCTCCGAGACGCCTTCTCTTCTGAAAAACCATCTGAAGATGTACCATCCCAAGACGAAGCCTGATACGAACAGTATGGAATACCATCTGAGTCCGAATGAGCCGATATGGAAAATGACAGGATCCACATGCCAGTGGACGAATAACATTTCGAACATATATATAACCATTACTATCTCAAGTTTCGCAAGTTATCAAACTTACCGAACACGAAACTTGAATCACTATCATACATACAAAGTTACGTATATTTTCCGAACTGCAGTAATGGCGGTATGGATTGACTGATAATTTTTTGCGAGCGTGGCGCGTTACTGACTGATTATAAACAGATTAAGCATTTTCAGAGTTACAGAGCCTTCAACTCTGAAAATGCTTAACGCACTAAACACTAGGTTATTACGCGCCACACCGCATGTATCGTCGCATAGAAATTCGGACACATTAAGTCCATCTTTCCTTGAGTTTGAAGACGTATTAGATACACGGGGACCAATGAGAATCAATCCAAGTAATTAAATTGTAATGATTCTTTTCAGATTGTTAATCGTTTAACCCATTAAGAAAATATGCTTTTTCTGCTTCAATCTGATACTCGTTGTAGCCCGCCTTCATCACGAAATCCTTTACGTCCTCTGCTGTAATTTTACCTTCATAAGCAGCCTCTTGGTAAGCATCAACATAGGCACGCCATAAGTCGGCGGCCTTATCTACGTCTTTTGCAGACTTACATTGTTTAAAGGCTCGTTGAATTTTTGTAGCGTCGGCTTCGGGAGTCGTTATTCTCACGCTGTTAATGCAAGATATAAGACAGGTGCTTGCTAAAAGACTTAGTAATAATGATTTATTCATTTCTTTTGTTTTTAATTATAAGGCAAACTATTGCTGCGATTGCTATTGCAAGAACTCCGTACAGGGTTAAATTGCCCGAGAAAGCTATCATCTGATCTGATCCAGATAGTCCACAAAGGGCAATCATTATTGTTGTCCCAAGGGAAATCCATACTACTATTGTGCTGAATATTTGTGTGATACGATCGTTTGAATCGTTTTGTTTAGGATTTGGCATTGTTTAATTACATTATGTATTATGGTTCAACATGCTTACGAATCAATATAAACGACATCGTTAGTATCTATACCTCCCCCATAAACTTTTAATCGAATGCAATTGTGCCCAACCCCGATAATTTTCTGATAATATGCTCCTTTTGGGAATTGTTTAGACCCATTCAATCTTTTCAACACCTTATGCTCTTTTAAATCATAGATTATTACAAGCGGATTATTATATCCTACATATCGACTTTCTGTGTTGCTGCCACACATATAAAGCAATCCATCCTTTTCTATAAGATCATAAATCAAATCACCTTTTAGAAAATTAAGCTGCAAATCAACATTTAGATTGGTATCTATAACATATAGTGGAGACTTTTCTGATGCTAAGATTTCTGTGTTTTTACTATCATAGCAACAGATACGGTTTTCATCTAACAATTGAGCCGTAATGGTGTTAAATGTCTCAAGAGTGATAGTGCTTTTTACTTGCATCGATTTCATGTCTATTTCTGAAACATATCCTTGATTATAATATGATGGTATATAGTTTATTCCGCTATTCACTTCCCTTAACTGTCCTGCAATGTTGACATATGCCGGTTCGGTGTAGACTATTGTTGGCTTGTCTTCATATAAGACATGATAGAAAAGAAGAACTGTATTTTTATCTTTTGTCATAAAATATGAATCGGGCACAAACTGTTTCACTCCTTTCATTAGAGTTTTATAATTTGTAAATACATCTTTTAAAAAAGCTGTTTTGTCTCCGATTTTTATTGAATTCATCTTTAATGCGGCCACTGAAACCATTCTGCCCGAAAACTCTGTATATGAATTTGAGTACATTTCCGTTTCTCTTGCACTTGCAGAAGGATTAAAAACATAGAATGTGATATCTTTACTTGAATAAGCCTTCGCGAAAGTGTAAATTTTAGTGTCTTTTTCGATATCAATAGTCCCATCGCTATCATATATTCTTGTCGAATATAAATGTGAGACCTTCGGTATTAAGTTGGGATTCTTCTTTATGTTGTCTAAATCGGTCTTTAATAATCTCTTGTAACAAGAGTCTGCTAATACTCCTTTTCCATTAATTAAGCGTTTTGCCTCATCAACAGACCAAACATTTTTCCAGGAACTCCAATATTTGCCATTTCCATCGGAGCATAATATGGATATTTCGCCTTTGCTATCATATAGAAAATAGCATCCGCCTGAAGCGTTTTTCCATTTGTATTCCTTTTTTATTTGAGAATGTGTCGGATTAGATATCCCCTTTCTATTATAAATGCGATTTGAACCATCTGAACAAGACACAATCCAGTCGTTGCCATAGCCATACGTTGCTGATTTGTAATTATTATCCCCGTGTATAATTGGGATGAGGTTTCCCGGTCTACAAAGAAACAACGAGAGAGAACCATTGCGGTTTATAACTTCAAGATAATCTCCAGATATTTCCGTGTAGTATTTTGTCTGAATACTTGATGCTTCAGATACGATGGCCTCACCACGGCTATTATATAGGAAGTATTTATTAGCGATAGACTTCCCAATAAAAATTCCATCAACCGCGTTGAAGCTATCAAAAGTACCAAGCATAGAAAACTTTGAAGTTTTATAAATCTCATAATTCGGCCCAGATTTGGTTAGAATTATTGCTTTGATTAAATTCTGTGAAATAAACTCGATACTTCTATAAGAAAATTTTAGTGTTTCTTTTAAATCAGACGTATCATTTTCTTTTAAGAACATTCCATAGTGTTCACTCTCATCTTGACAAATCAAATAAACCTTATCGTTAATATTACGATAAGATATGTTAGTGTATTTATCCGCCAATAAAGTATTACCATTTAGGTCGATAATTCCATATCGATTATTTCCGGTAGAATATTCTATTAGTCCATCTTGCGTGAATACGGGATCTTGATTACTTGATTTTAGAGCATAGAACTGTTTGAACATAGGCTTCACAATGAACTTCCCGTCTAAGCCAATTATTCCGTATAACTTAACCCCCTTTTTTGAAACCCCGACAACTGCTCTATCCCGACAAAACTCGTATGCTTCAATAAACTTGTCTTTAATTAGAAAATTCTCGGCTGTTTTATAGCCATACAGTCCTGTCTTCGGATTTTTATATGGGACTAATTTATTATCGTCTGCCCATATAACGGTGTTGCTTAATAAGGTTAGTGCAACACAAGCCATAATTTTTAGGATGTGTTTCATAATAATGCTTCTGTAGATATTTATCGCGCTAAAAGTTAAACATTGGAAGCCGGGTGACCGGCTCCTCTATATAAAAGTACATTGTAATCCTGTCAATAACTGTGTCGCTTGGTAATCTGATAAAAAGTTCGAAAAGACTCTGAAAATATATTTCGAACAAGACATTATTAATGTGATCGTTTCAGAGACAACATCTTGTGGCATACTATTCTCTCATAATTTAGTCTCGTATGATTCTGCATATCTTTAGCGGCGTATATTACTACTTATACTCGTCTCCATTGTTATAAATATAATCACAGAATGTGCCGGATTTAAATGTGAATACGTCTGTATCGCCATATGAATCTGTTACATATATTTCCCCATTAGATACTTTCCAAGAAAAAGTTTCCCTATGGGCTATTTTTTGTCCATAAACTCTACCACCGGCCAGCTCTAAGATAAATTCGCCTTTTCCTCCTTTTCTAAAATACAGATGTAAACGATTCATGGTTTTGTCGGAATCAAATTTGTCGCAAGAAAAGTGTTTTCCTGTAACCCGTTCCTTTATTTTGCTATCACTTATTTGCATGTGTGCATCAGATTTTTCTATGGTATTATTTTGGATGAGTGGAATATCTACCTTGCCTTTCATTTTTTTTGAACTGAACTCTGAACAATATACGGAGATTCCAACAATTGCTCCGACAGCAATAAATAAAACCCAAATATATTTTTTATAAAGTGTCGATGCTTTTCTATTAACTGTATTGCCGGATTTTACTCTGTCAATTTTTTCAGGATCAATTTCTTTTAAGGTTTCCTGCTTAGGTTTGTTTATAGGACTAGCCCGTAGAAATGAAAGGTTGTACACATCTTCAATTGTCCTAAATTGAAAGGACATAGGGAAAAAGTCATTTCCATAGCGCTCAACTTCATCTTTTTTTAAGTTTAAAAAGAGACCTCGTCCATTTAATTTGCATGAAAACGATGAGCATTGAATGGCATTTTTCTTTGGAAGGTTTAATCCTTTCAGCATTTCTATAAACCTTAAAAAACTGTCTCGTGTGCTGAACGTGACAATTATTGGCGCCACGAAATGCTTAAAAGCATTTTCAATCTCATTAAGGAAAGTTGATTCATCCGAATAATCCTGACTAATAAGTTGTACCTTAGTCAGTAGTTTCTTTCCTTCATACCACATTGTGACTTCTGACATTAGAAGTTTCTTCTGAGAATCATTAAATCTTTCATGCAGTTCGGGGATTTCAATCCGAGACTCAGTTTTGAACAATTCTGCAATGCGTTGTTCAAGCCCCATTGCTTGCCCATTCGAAGGGTCAAAATAGTTTATAGGTACCTTCATAGTACATATTCTTCTTTCCCGGCAGCAAAGAAAGGTTGGTTATAAAACAAGAAAGTGTGGAGCCGCTTCTGTTTATCTAATAGAAGGTTCTGACAAAACCCAAGCAAAAATAAACCGAAACTATACTCCACACCCGTATCGGGATAGGTGTGGAGTACACCGAATGTCCGAATACAAGGCGAGAGTGTAATCAATGTTTATCCTTTTGCTTTTGAAAACTGTCAGATTCTCTATTAAGGATAAAATGAAAACACTTTCATTAAATATGTCGCTGAATACGCGCGTGCACGTGTTCGATGCAAATATAACAAAATATTTGACACCTTGAACATTTTTTCAGAGGATGAGATTATTCAGAAATTGTCTCGACAACAAAAAGTTTACCCGGCGGCTTTTCGAAAAAGATTTCACATATTGCATCGAAATGGTCACTTTTTGAACTGCATCGTCAAAGAATCGGTTGTTATATATTCTTTGGCGTTGAAGTATGATATAAAAAGAGGGGATAGAGTAGAGTGTCCTTATTCGGACACAGGGCTAAGTCTCAAAAACCGCCGATACCCTTAATATCTACGATAATGTCCTTTCACCCTTTCAATCTTGCCGAAGCGAAGCCGTCTGTACGCCTTCACCCAAACAAGCCTGAAAACCTCCACTCCAATGGAGATTTTGACGACTGTGGAATGTTGTCTTCTTTTCATTATGATTTATATCGTTAAGTCTTGAAAGACAAATTCTTCTCGCCCAAGCACCTCCCCTCCTAAACGACAAAAGCAGGCACCCATTTAAGGGATAGATACCTGCCTTGCTTTCTTAACGATGTCATAATCATAATGACATTGCAAAGATACGAATTATTTTGTATTTAGATGCTTAAAATGTGATATTTTGATAATATGCTAAATTTAACCCAGGGGGGGGTGTGACGCGTTACTGATTGACTATGAACAGATTAAGCATTTTCAGAGTTGCAGGATCGCCAACTCTGAAAATGCGTACATCATTGAATATTAAGTTATTGCGCGTTGCGCCCCAACAGCTTCTCTTCTCAGCCATATATACGGAACCTCAAACACGGAATGTCACACTTCATACAAGCACGGATACGTCACACTTCATACAAGCACGGATACGTCACACTTCATACAAACACGGAATGTCACGCTTCACAGCGTCCAAACCTACCGCAGTTCATAGCCACGCAACCAGCCATGCGCGACGCGTGATTTCAAAACTTGCTTAATCGCCCCATATTGCGCCGTCATCACCTGCCTCAATACCACATTCACACAGGACATCATAAACTTTGCCGGCCTCTATGCATTTTGACTCAGAAAAATCAATTTGCTTCAAAAAAGCGTCCAAGTTATCTTTCGGCATAATTTCTTTTCCAGACGCAGGTTGGAGATAACTCATAGCTGGGACAATAACATACCTATAAGTTACATAACCCTGCCCTTTAACAGAAGAGCCTTTTTCTGAAGGAGTTTTAAGGTCAATTGAAAGCGAATAATAAGGCTCCTTCGGATTTTTCACAAGGCCAGTACCAGCAAATTTTTCACTCACTTGAGCCTTCCAAAAATATAACTTCACCTTGCTCACCGGCTTTATCGTATGATTCACACACTTCAGACGAAGTATAGCACAGTTATGCTTGAACGCAAACGAGAGAGCACCCTCTTTCAGTTCAGACGTCGCAGTCATAACGTCGTAGGCGGAAATGTTACCCGCTTCGCCATCCTGCTTGCTGAAGTCAATGTCTATTTTCCCGTCTGAATTCAATGTGGCCGCAGAACCGTACAGGCCTGTAAATGGAGTAGATACGGAAACTCCTTCCGGAACGGACTCTGCAGTAAACGAAGTACCTGCGGCAGTTTTGCTGAAGACGACAGGTGCAGTCCCGCCATCATAATACGCCCTGAAAGACTCGGCGGTGTCCCATGATACTTTCACACCTGTCTTATCACCATAATTTCCGACTTCATACACCGTCCTGGTAGCATCGGACGAAATATAGGCATTGGCGCACAAAGTCTCACCTGCAGTCTGAGCACCCTCTTTGTTACAAGCCACGACTGCCAGTGCGGCAAGACAAACAACAGAAGAATATATTCTTTTCATAAGTTTTCCTCCCATTAAAGCATTCCACCGTATTCGAAATCTTCAGAGTCTTCTGTATATGAATGCGACCCTACCGACAAACTGCTGCTGCAGAACGAGCCTTCTGAAACGATATTGAAGACGCTTACTTTCGGCGCTTCATAGCACGCTGGCTTTCCAAAATCTGATTTGTAATTCATCTCTTTACTTTACTTTTTTTTGATACGATAGCGGCTGTAACAGCGACGCCATACGACATGATTATTGACCGGCAAAGGTGTGTCCGAGGAGATTCCCATGCCAAATAATCTTTGTAAAGAAATGTTACTTTAAAAGTAAAAACATTGTGCATCAGCCTATTGTCACAAGCCGACGCACTTGAATACGAAAAAATTTATAACCTGAAACCCTAAAGGGAGTTTTGTTACTTTAAGAGCAAGACGCTACCGGAACATCTTTTCCACGCGAGAGGAGACTTCGCTATAAACGTCTGACACAGACTTTCTTGCCTTATAGAACGTCACTCTGGAAGTGAAACCGGACTCAGCAGCCACCAGATCCTGGATAGCATCCGGATTCTTCAACTTATATAGACGCGCATACTCGAGCCTGAACATATTCACGAGACGATAATACCCATGAAGAGTTATGAACTTGTCCGCCCTCTGCGCATTGCCCCTGCTGACGGCTGCCAAGACCTCGGTCTTCAGCAGATGAGGCTCCTTGAAATGGTGCCCGATTATGGTGAGCACCTCGTCTTCGACACTTCCTTGCGTGCAGTTCACTTCCCGAGGAAGACTCTCCACAGGCTGCAACTCAGGCAGGGACCTGCCTTCCTGAGGCTTAAGGATAACACAAAGAAGCCACACATACACGACCGAGTACAAGAGATTGTTCGCCAAGAAGAACCAAGGATTCTTAGTCAGAAACAGCACCCAGCCCAGCAGAATCAGAACAAGAGGCAGCCACAGGACCTTGCGGGCGAAGTTCAATGGAAAATCCTCCGGATTGGAATAGTTGCCATTCATGTACAGGTCAATGTCTCTCCTCAGTCTGAGCAACGTGAATACAGCCAATACCGTCGAACATGTTCCGGCAACAGCCGACCCCACATAAATCCACTTCTCATGGGAGGAGAAAAACTGAGGGCAAATGACCAGGACAAGCAAAAGCGCAGCCATCCATAGCAATTCACACCAATTGACTATCTTTTTCCACAAGAACTTGCCGTCAAGTTCCCATCTGAAATAAATCCGATACAGAACTGACACGGCGAGGGATATGTAAATAATCCATACGGATACCGCATAAGTTACCACAAATGGCTCAGAAGGCTTCAACACATATGGCACCAGCAGGACCGGCATCGCAAAGAAAAGCGACATCTGTCTCCTGGCCGGATAAAACACCTTTTCATTATCAGAATATGGCGCACACATGTGAAACCACCGCATGGTTGCACAAACCAGCCCGGCAACAATCAAGACAAGACAAGCGTCAGAAAATAGCGCTTCGCGAGATATGGACGTCCAAAACATTTTCTTCATACAAAGAAGGCAGCCTGAAAAACAGACTGCCCACTATAATCTTTAAAATCTCCGCCGCTATGGCATTGACCTGAAATTATTCATTTACAGCAGCTACGCCAGGGAGCACCTTGCCTTCGATAGCCTCGAGGAGGGCACCACCGCCGGTAGAGATGTAAGAAACCTTGTCGGTAAGGCCGAACTTGGTGCAGCATGCTACAGAGTCGCCTCCGCCGATGAGTGAGAATGCACCTTCTGCAGTAGCCTCAGCGATAGCATTGCCGATAGCTCTTGAACCTGCGCAGAACTCGTCACACTCGAATACGCCTGCAGGACCGTTCCAGAGGATGGTCTTGCAACCCTTGATGGCTGCAGCGAATTTCTTCTGAGCCTCAGGACCTGCGTCCACGCCCTCGAAACCGGCAGGGACGGCCGTTGCAGGGGCAACCTTGTACTCAGCACCTGGCTTGAGAGACATTGTAGCGAAATCGAGACCGTTGGTAACGACTGCATCAGGAGCCATAATGAGCTCGACACCATTCTCTTTAGCCTTCTTCTCCACGTCGAGAGCCACGTCGAGCTTGTCCATCTCTACGATAGAGTCGCCGATCTCTCCGCCGTGAGCCTTGGCAAATGTATATGTCATACCACCGCAGAGGATGAGCTTGTCAACCTTGCCGAGAAGGTTCTCGATGATACCGATCTTGGTGGAAACCTTGGAACCGCCCATGATGGCGATGAAAGGACGTTTGATGTCGCTGAGGACATTGTTCACAGCCTGCACCTCTTTCTCCATGAGGAGACCGAGCATACGGTCCTCAGGTTTGAAGTAATCTGCAATGACAGCTGTAGAAGCGTGTTTGCGGTGAGCTGTACCGAAAGCATCCATTACCCAGCAGTCAGCGTAAGAAGCAAGTTTCTTGGCAAACTCTTTCTGAGAAGCCTTCATTGCCTTCTTAGCCTCTTCATAAGCAGGATCCTCCTTGTCGATTCCTACCGGCTTGCCTTCCTCTTCAGGGTAGAAACGGAGGTTCTCGAGAAGAAGCACCTCGCCCGGTTTGAGGGCTGCAGCCTGCTCGTCAGCCTTCTGGCAGTCAGGAGCGAACTGTACAGGAACGCCGAGTTCCTTGCTTACTGTATCAACTATCTGAGAAAGAGAAAGTTCCGGTTTAACTTTTCCCTTAGGTTTGCCCATGTGGGACATAATGATAAGCGAACCACCTTTCTCAAGAATGAGTTTAAGTGTAGGGAGAGCACCACGGATACGGGTGTCATCTGTAATCTTGCCATCCTGGATAGGAACGTTGAAATCCACTCTCACGATAGCTTTCTTACCTTTGAAGTCGTAAGACTTAATGTTTGATGCCATAATTTATATAATTTTATTATAACTTTCTGTTTCAGCCTACAAAGTTAGCAATTTCCGACAAATTCCGTACCGCTATTTTTCTCCGCTGTACATACGGCAGATACCGAAGGTGAAAGCACGGTGCCTGACATTGTGATATCCGCAGTCACGCAGCGTCTGCATGAACTCTTTCTTACCAGGAAAATTCAGCACCGAAGCCGGCAGATATTCGTAGGCATCCCTGTTCCCCGACACCTTTCCCCCGACAACCGGAAGAATGTGCAGAAAATACAGGTTGTACAACCATTTCATCACAGGATTCGACGGCACGGAAAGTTCCAATATCACAAGTTCACCGCCCGGCCTCAACACTCTAAGTATCTCTTTCAGAGCCTTTTCCCTGTTTTCGAAATTCCGGACACCGAACGCCACAGTCACCCGGTCGAACGCCCCGTCAGAGAATCTGAGACTCTCGCAGTCGCCCTGTTCACACGAGACAATGTTTTCCAACCCGACTGCCTTGACCTTTTCCGCCATAATCTTCAACATCCCCTCGGACAAGTCCACACCCATGACGTGCCCGGGCCAATATCTGCCGGTTTTCAAAAACTCACCCGCATTGTCAACTTCCTGAGCCCGAGCCACTTCCTGACACCCAGAAGCCCTCCGCAACATCTCTTTCGCTATCGCAATCGAAAAATCGCCTGTCCCGCAGGCAATATCCAAGACATGCAGTCCACCATTTTCGCTGTCGCCAGCCGCCGTCATCGCCCTTTCTGTAAGATTCGGCTTGAAGATCTGGGTCAATGCCCTTTTTCTCCAGGTCTTGTCAATGTCCAGAGACATCAGATGATTCAGTCTGTCATATTCCGGGGCAATGTTGTCAAACATTCCCTGTATGTTTTCCTTTTTAGGCATATCCGATGCGTATTATTATCTCTTAAGTCTAACGAAAATACTGAGAGGCAGCACCTTACCGAAGCGGTCACGCAAAGCGAGTTCTCCGGATTCCAAGTCATACCCTTCAGTTTTGCCAGTAAGGCCGAATGCCTCCTTGACTACAGTTTCCCCGAGAATCGGTGAAAAACCGTTTGAATACAGATTGAGAACCATGAAGCTGTTCTGCGGGGCCAAAATGGCCTTGACGGTCTTCATCATCTCGAACAGGCACTCGTCGAGCTTCCATTTTTCACCGTCAGTTCCATGACCGTAAGCTGGCGGGTCCAAGATAATCCCCTGGTACACATTGCCCCGCTTCGCCTCTCTTTTCGCAAACTTCATCGCATCCTCAACCACCCATCTGATACCGTCGAGGTGGCTTGCGTCCTGATTTCCGTGAGCCCACGTCACCACCTGCCTTACTGAGTCCAGATGAGTAACATCTGCGCCTGCCGCCTTTGCAGCAAGAGACGCCGCTCCCGTGTAGGCGAAAAGGTTCAGCACCTTCGGACGGCCATCCGGAGTCTGTCCTGCAGCCCTTCTCTGCTCTTCTGTCAATGCCTGTGTCTTGTCCAGTGCCACAAACTCAGAAGTGTTCTTGAATATGTATTCCCAGTTCGGGGCCTGCTCAGGGAAAACGCCCACATGCTTGAACGATGTCAGTCCGAGTCTCAGTGAAAAATCCAGACCTTTCTGTTCTCCCCGATACTTGATATACCACTGGTCATCGGTACGCTTGAGCCTCTCCCAAGTTCCGCTGTCCTCTTTTCCGGCTTTTGCGAATCCTGCACCGGGACGGAAACGCGTATGAGCGGTCCTGTCCCATTCATCTGCCGGCATTGTCCTGTGCCATAGCGCTTTAGGCTCAGGCCTCACCATATAATAATTGCCGAATCTCTCAAGTTTTTCGCCTTCTCCGGAATCGACCAGTTCATAGTCTTTCCAGAATTCACCAGGATACTGTACCATTCTTCTGTTTCTTTTGCTGCGACAAAGTTACGTAAAGTTTGAAGAATTTCACTCCTGTACACAAAAAGACAGGAGACCGGAAAGTTCCGATCTCCCGCCCGAAAGTGCTTTTACGATACGCTGTTACTACAACTGAACATCAGCTTGAACGTACCGCGTGTCTTCTTGTTCTCCTGCCAGTTGCCTATGAACTGATAAGTCTTTCCGGATATCACCTTTTTGAAAGTGTAGGTGGTGATTTCTCCCTCCTTCTTCATTTCCTTGGTAAATCCGGCAGCTTCGAACTGCGAATAGTAACCTAATGCAGTCTCTTGAGTAGCGTTGTCAGTAAATCCGACAGATGTCGAATTCTCAGATCCCATAACCAATGTCTGGATGTTACCACCGTATTTCGGAAAATTCGCCATAAACGGCCTTTCCTTCACGATATCCTCCCAAGACTTGTCTGAAGTGAGCAATATGTCTCTCACGTCATTCTTGGAACAGCTTGTCACTACAGGACCGAGCAGCGCAATGCAAAATAAAGCTGCAAGGAGTTTTTTAAATGTTTTCATATTAGAGTTTTGTTAGAAATTAGAAATGTGTGTTCAGCTCTTATTCATCAGCATCCTGAGCCGCATAGTCCTCCAGCAGCTTAGCCTGAACATCACCAGGAACAGGCTGATAGTCAGCAAACTGCATCGTGAATGTAGCACTGCCCGAAGTCAATGAACTCAATGCGGTAGAATACCTGTACAGTTCTGCGAGAGGAACCCTTGCCTTGATAACTTCAAATCCCTTTTCGCTGCCCATTCCTTCGATGATGGCCCTGCGGTTCTGAAGGTCTGACATACATGCTCCCATGTAATCGCTCGGCGTGAGGACTTCCAGATTGTAGATAGGCTCCATAATCTTCGGACCTGCATTACGGAACGCCTCCTTGAAGGCATTTCTTGCAGCGAGAACGAATGAGATTTCATTGGAATCCACCGGATGCATCTTTCCGTCGTACACGAACACCCTGATATCACGGGCATACGAACCGGTAAGAGGACCTTCCGTCATCTTCTCCATGATACCCTTGAGGATGGCCGGCATGAAGCGGGCATCGATGGCACCGCCGACTACGCAGTTGTAGAACTCAAGCTTGCCGCCCCATTCCAGGTTATAGGCTTCCTGGCTCTTGACATTGAGAGTGACATCTTTTCCGTCAATCTTGAACTTGTTCGTGAACGGAACGCCTTCCACGATAGGGCATATCAGCAAGTGGACTTCACCGAACTGGCCGGCTCCACCCGACTGCTTCTTGTGACGATACTCAGCCGTAGCCTGCTTTGTGATGGTCTCGCGATATGGGATCTTAGGAGGGAACATCTCGATGTTCACCTTGAACTCGTTCTCGAGTCTCCATTTCACAACATTGATATGCTGCTCGCCCTGACCGCTCAAAATGGTCTGTTTCAACTCCTTGGAATACTCTACAACCACTGTAGGGTCCTGTGCTGAAATCTTGTTCAAAGCATCGCCGAGTTTGGTCTCGTCAGCCTGGACCTTAGCTTTGATGGCCGTGCGGTACTTAGGAGCAGGGAATTTGATATCCTCGTAACTGATGCCCGTTCCCGGCTGGGTCAATGTCACATTGGTCTTGCCGGAACGAAGTTTAACCGTACAGCCGATATCACCGGCCATCATATCGGACACCTTCTCTTTCTTGGCACCTGCCACTGCGTAAATTGTGGATATGCGCTCGCGGTTTCCGGTCAATGCATCTTCGAGATCCATGCCTTCATCCAATTCTCCGCTCATTACCTTGAAGTACGATACCTCTCCGAGGTGTGGCTCTACATCAGTTTTATATATGAAAAGAGTGGTAGGAGCATCCTGCTTGCAGGCTACTTCCTCTCCTTCTCTTGTCAATGTCTTGGTGATTTCAGGTGATGCGGATGTCCTGATAGTGAACTCCATAAGGCGTTTCACACCGATATCCTTCTTAGCTGAAAGGCAGAATACAGGAAGCACCTTGCCTGCACGGATTCCTACACCGAGACCCTTGCGGATTTCATCCTCGGTAAGAGAACCTGCCTCGAAGAATTTCTCCATCAGCGTATCATCATATTCTGCTGCCGTCTCGATAAGCGTCTGGCGCAGAAGTTCCGCTTCATCTTTAAGATTTTCAGGGATTTCCAGATCTTCTCTGGTACCATTTTCATCCTTGAAGTGATAGTATTTCATCTTCAGGACATCCACGAAACCGTCGAATGACGGACCCGGGTTAACAGGGAACTGAACGATTACAGGCTTGTTCCCGAAAGCCTCCTTCATACTTGACTGAACTGTATCCCAGTCAGCCTTTTCGCTGTCAAGCTGGTTTACACCTATTATAATAGGAACATTGTACTGTTCCGCATAACGGGCGAATATCTCTGTCCCCACTTCCACGCCCTGCTGTGCATTGATCACGAGAATACCGTTCTCGCATACTTTAAACGCGGAAACAGCGCCGCCAATAAAATCATCAGAACCCGGAGTGTCAATGATATTGAACTTAGTGTCCATAAATTCCGCGAAAAGCGGAGTTGAGAAAATGGACCTCTGGTTCATCTGCTCTATCTCTGAATTGTCAGATACAGTGTTCTTGGCTTCAACTGAACCGCGTCTGTCGATTACTTTACCTTCATAAAGCATCGCCTCCGCTAATGTGGTCTTGCCTGACTTCGTGCTGCCAAGCAAGACCACATTCCGGATGTCTTTGGTAGGATAGGATCTCATCTTCTTAGTATGTTATTAGTTTATAAAAAAGTCATTATGGCGCACCAATGGGGTGCACCTACGCAAATCTAATAAATATAAAACGTAATAACAATACAATTCCGCATTATATTTAAAACCTTTTAAGATGATATTTTGCCTGATACCCTCACGGGCATATCCTACCGGTGAAAAACACACGGAACTTGTGCCTGCCGGCTGCCCGCCGCAGCGCAAGGTCCAATGTTTCCTCTCCGGTCATCCCCAACTCCCTCTCCAGCATTGACTCCACTTCTGCCGGATCGACATCCAACTTTCGGCACAATGCCCCGAACGGTTCCATAAGACAGGAATCCAACTTTCCCGAATTCAACATTCCGCAAAATCTGCGGTAACTGCGCATTGCAGAAGTCTCCACCCTCTGCTCATGTCCGACATTTTCTTTGTTTCTCATAGCAATGACAAGTTTTTGTGTGCATCGCAAATCTCGGTCATATATCGCAAAAGGACAATCAGAAGCACCATCAGGAGTGCAGATTTTTACGATTTTTAAATAAAATTTTTACGATTTTTAAATTTTAGACAAATTTTCATTGTCTTTACACAGATTTTATTGTCATCATCAAGTGAGATTTTACAAATATCTTTGTCAAAAATGAACGGCACTCACGAGATGGACAACGACAGCATTAAAGTGAATATTGTCCGTAAGCGGACTGAAGAGGGCATCTCGCAAGATGAGATGGCCAGAAGACTGCGTATTTCGAGAAACACTTACAGAAGTATCGAAAAAGGGACAGCCAAAGTCATCAGTGAGCGTCTGAACGAAATCGCAAGCAGTCTGAACACCTCCGCGGAGGAGCTTGTTTTAGGATACAAACCCGTCGAGAGAAACTCAGAGGTGGAGGACATCCGGATGGAATTCGACTCCGCCAAGAACCGTTATGAGAAAGAAAAGGCCTCATTGATAGCCGATTACGAGAATCGTATCAATGTACTGACGGACCATATAGCATCGTTGGAGTCCACAATTTCCAATATGAGAGAAATCATTGACTCGAAAAATGAAATCATATCGCTGATGAAGCGTGAGGAGTCCAAGAAATAATCACTAATTTCGCATCCGGACAAGATTTTTTAACAATGCACACTCCGGATCTGAAAAATTTTCTTCACGAAGACTTGATTGAAGCCGGGTGCGACGAGGCTGGACGCGGTCCGCTCGCCGGCCCTGTTTTCGCCGCATCTGTCATATTGCCGAAAGATTTCTTCCACCCGTTGCTTGACGACTCCAAGAAAATGACTGCCGCACATAGGGATAAAGTGCGGGAAGTTATTGAGAAAGAAGCCGTTGCCTGGGCCGTGGAAGAAGTCAGTCCTGCAGAGATCGACGAATTGAATATTCTCTGGGCCTCGGTGACCGGTATGCAGAGGGCCGTCCTGAGACTGGATCCCAAACCTGAGTTTCTTCTCATTGACGGGAACAAATTCAGGCCTTTTGACGTCTATTCGCAGAAAAACTATCAGACAGTGGTCAAGGGTGATGCGACATATGCGCCGATTGCGGCCGCGTCCGTCCTGGCCAAGACCTGGAGGGACGAATTCATGAGGAAGATTGCCGAGGAATATCCGCAGTACGGTTGGGAACGCAACATGGGCTACCCTACCCCTGAGCACATCGCCGCCATCAGGAAATACGGCTACACCCCGTATCACCGCATGTCCTTCCACCCCAAAGAACTCGAGCCCACACTGTTTGATTCTTCTGATTCTCGCTGATTTTAACTAACTTTGCGTGATGCGGCCGGCGATAGCGTCTGGAAGCATTTGGGGGAAATTATGCAAATAACATTGACAAATATGAAAAAGGCATTTATTGCGATTTCGGCGTTCTTGATGCTCTCGTCGGGAGCTCGTGCCGATGAAGGAATGTGGCTGCTGCCGCTTCTTCAGAAAATGAACAGCAAAGCTATGGAGAATATCGGTTGCAGACTGACTCCTGAGCAGATTTATGACATAAACCACAACTCTCTGAAAGATGCCATCGTGCAGTTCGGCGGAGGATGTACGGGTGAGATCATCTCTGACAAGGGCCTCCTCGTGACCAATCACCACTGCGGATACGGAAGCATCCAGAAACTCAGCACCCCTGAGCACAACTACCTGGAAGACGGATATTGGGCAATGCAGAGCAGCGAGGAACTCCCGGTTCCAGGCCTGACAGTGCGTTTTCTCCAGAGCATGACAGACGTGACGGACGTATTGGAAAAGACACGTGCGGCTGCATTGAAAGAATACAAGGACAGCGCAAATGCTGTGGAACTTGCGAACAATGCATGGTCTGCAGCGCGCGAGCAGATGATTGAGGCCGTCAAGAAAAGCAACCCTGACTGCGAGGTAAGGATCGTGAATTTCTACAATGACAATGTAAATTACCTGATTATCGACAAGGTATTCCGCGACGTCAGGTTTGTCGGCGCTCCTCCTGCTTCTCTGGGCAAGTTCGGCGGCGACACTGACAACTGGATGTGGCCACGCCAGACTTGCGATTACTCTATGTTCAGAGTGTATGCGGGCAAGAACAATGAGCCTGCCGATTACGCTGAGGACAATGTTCCTTACACCCCGAAACAGTCATTGAAAATATCCCTGAAGGGTGTGAAAGAGGGTGATTTCTCGATGATTATGGGCTATCCGGGACGCACTCAGAGGTTCCAGAGTGCATCAATGCTGGAGCAGATGATAAAGAGACAGGACGTGAGCATCGCTGTCAGGACATTGAGACAGAGCATCATGAAAGAGGGCATGGAGGCAGATCCTGTCGTGCGTCTCCAGTATGCGAACAAGTATGCCGGCTCTTCAAACGGATGGAAAAAGTGGATTGGCGAGAAGAAGGCTTTCGAAAAGCTGAACATCATCGGCAGAGAGGAGCAGAAAGAGGCTGAATTCACCAAATGGGTGAACGGCAACAAGAAGCGCAAGGCTGCCTACGGTTCCGCTTTGGAGGCAATAAGCAATGTGACGAAGAGTTCTTCCGATGACGACGTGGCTCTCAGACTTCTTATGGAGGCTCCGTTCAAGGTGGGTCTCTGTGACCTTGTAGGCGCTTTTGCTCAGGGCATGATGGCTCAGCACGGTATCAACCCTGAAGATACTCTTGCTATGTTCCAGGCCGGAAAGGATGCCGTGAAACCACTCTACAAGGATTTCAATGAGCCTCTCGAGCGCAAGATCGCCGCAGGTCTCCTCAAATATTATCGTGACAATGCCAGGACTTCAGATTTCCTCAGCATCGGCGACCGCGATTTCGCGACGATGGACATTGACGCTTATGTGGATTCCCTATTCGACAGCAGTTTCCTTTCTTCCGAGGCCAAGCTCGACAGCAAGAATATAACTTGCCAGACGGATTTTGTCAATGACGCGGCTACGGAGTATTACAATGCTGTGGTTACAGCCTATCTTCCTCTGTATCAGAGGATGAGCTCATACAATGCTAAGCTTGCAAGTGCCAACAAGTCTTTTGCCGCAGGTCTTCTGGCTTGGGAAAAGGGCCAGCCTTCTTATCCTGATGCAAACTCCACTATGAGACTGACTTACGGTACGGTGAAAGGCTATTCTCCGGCAGACGGCGTTACATATAAGTATTATACGACATTGACAGGAGTCATCGAAAAGGAAGATCCGGACAATTACGAGTTCCGTGTTCCTGCGAAGATCAAGGCTCTTTACGAGGCGCGTGATTTCGGCCAATATGCTGATGAGAGCGGCATGCTTCCGACTTGTTTCCTGAACAACTGCGACATTACCGGCGGAAACTCCGGCAGCCCTGTGCTCGATGCGGAGGGCCGGCTTATCGGTCTGGCTTTCGATGGCAACTGGGAGTCAATGTCGAGCGACGTAATGTTCGAGCCTGATCTTCAGAGATGTATCTGCGTGGATATCCGCTACGTCCTCTTCGTGATGGACAAATTCGGCGGGGCAGGCTATCTGCTGGACGAAATGAATATTGAGAAGTAAGATCGCATTGACAATGAAAGAAAATGAGATAATGAAGATGCTCTTCGATGTTACTCATCCGGGAAAGGGTGACAAGAACATCGTGGAGCTGGGACTTGTGGACAAGGTGGAGATTGACGGGGACAAGGTAACATTGACTCTGGCCTTCCCAAAGCATCGTGATCCGCTTACGGAATACCTTGTGGGTAGCGCGAAAGCTGCAATCTACAGGCATGCGCCAGAAGTCAAGGATGTGGAGGTCAAGACTGTTGTGCGAGAGGAAAGCGCACCGAAGAAGCAGACCGGCCTCAACTTGACGCTTGACGAGGTGAACAATGTAAGGCACATCATAGGTGTGGCTTCCGGAAAAGGCGGTGTGGGGAAATCTACCGTAGCAGTGAATCTGGCCGTGGCATTGGCAAGGCTCGGTTACAAGGTGGGTCTCGCTGATGCTGATGTTTACGGTCCGTCCGTTCCCAAGATGACGGCTACCGAGGGCGCTCTGCCTGAGGCCATCAAGGAGGGAGAAGGTGAAGTGATCATGCCTATAGAGAAGTATGGTGTGAAATGGATGTCCATAGGTTATTTCTCCGAGCCGGGCCAGGCGCTGATCTGGAGGGGACCGATGGCATGCAATGCACTGAAGCAGATGATCCTGCAGGTCAGATGGGGCGTTCTGGATTTCCTTCTTATAGATATGCCGCCGGGAACTGGTGACATCCATATCTCTCTGGTCCAGGATATTCCGATGGAGGGTGCCGTGATAGTGACTACGCCTCAGGATGTCGCATTGGCCGATGTGGAGAAGGGTGTGGACATGTTCCGCAACAAGAATATCAACCGGAGGATTTTCGGTATCGTGGAGAATATGTCATGGTTTACTCCTGCGGAACTGCCTGAGAACAAATATTATATATTCGGCAAGGATGGCGGTCTGAGGATGGCGGAAAAGTATGGTGTCCCGCTTCTCGGCCAGATTCCGATCGTGCAGAGCATCCGCGAAAATGGTGATGAGGGCGAGCCGGCCGCTTTGTCTTCACGCCCAGACGGCCTGGCTTTTCTGAATCTTGCAGAAAAACTTGTTAAATCTGTCGAGATGCCGTAAATTCGCCCTGTGATTTCAGGTTGCGTGCCGGATTAAGTGGTGGGATAGCCCGGGTTCCTGATGTGGAACAACTCGGGGTCCTGTGTGGCAGTTCGGATTCCTGATGTGGAACGACTCGGGTTCCAGTGTGGCAGTTCGGATTCTGTGGTAGAAAGGCCCGGATTCTGTGGCAGGAGCACCTTCAGAGGTGGAGTAGAACGGATACAGAGGTAGAAGGACCCGGAGGTGGAGTAGCACGGATACAGTGGCAGAAGGGCCCTCAGAGGTGGAGTAGCAAGATTCCAGAGAGGGATAACCCGACTCCAGAGTGGAAACACCTGATTTGAGTGGTGGGAGTACGTCAGATCTCAGAGAGGCGCAACCCATAAAACACTGATAATCAAAGACTTGCTTAATTTCAGAGTAGTAATTTTCACAACTCTGAAATCAGTTAAATCTCTGAGCATCAGGCAATTACGCGATGCGCCAGGCGTACGGCAACAAGAAGCCCCTGTGAGGACCAGGCCCTCCCACTATCGTGGGCCCC
>OLFV01000720.1_pt1 | contig 37043 bp, 31 predicted proteins | sample 1605551 | NCBI WGS metagenome assembly OLFV01 (sample SAMEA3888922, study PRJEB22519) | human gut metagenome | biome: human gut; feature: human-associated habitat; material: faeces | place: Denmark | collected 2011 | reverse complement strand
CGCACACCCTTCCTTTCCGTTGCGGAGAATCTACCTCTTTATCGACAGCCTCAAGTCAGGCGTTGGAAAACCAACGCCTGACTTTTACTATGTTTGCTATGTTCCTTTTTATTCGTCAGTCCTTTCGGTACTCCGGCTTCCAGAGCAGTTCCTCAAAGCTCTTGATATACACGTCGCAGAAGGAGCGCATTTCCTTCTCGTCCCCGGCGAAAAAGCTGTCATAGACCCCTACCACCCGCATTTTGGCGCTGCGGGCGCCCTTGCAGGCGGCAAGGCTGTCGTCAAACAGGGTACAGGTTTCCGGCTCCACGCCGTACCGCTCCGCCACCCCTAACCACAGGCGCTTGTCCTTTTTCTCAATACCCAACTCCTGAGCAAAGGTAGCGGATTCGAAGTACTTCATCAGATCCAGCTTTTCCATCGCGGTGCGGCAGTGCACCGGCACGCTGGAGGTCACCAACGCCATCCGCCGGTTCTCCGCCTTGCACTGCTTTAAAAACGCCCGGACGCCGGGCTTCACCGTCACATGGGCGTAGGCGTCCTTGGCCAGCTCCATCCACTCCGCCATGATGTCTTCCTCGCTGTCGGGCAGATTACAGAACTCCTTGGTGAACTTAGCCGCCAAGGGGAAAATGGTGTGGGCCACCCCCTCGTAATAGGCTTTTGTGTAGGGCAGACCCCTCCGGGCCAGAAATTCCCTGTCCACGTCCTTCCAGACATCGTTGGAATCAATGAGGGTGCCGTCCATATCAAATAAATACATATCAGTTCTCCTTTTCCAGCCAGAATCGCCACGGGAAGTCCTTGGCCTCCTCCGCATAGTCCACGCCGATCCGTGGGCCGGCGCAGATGTGCTCCGGTCCGGTCACCGGGTCCGTCAGCCCCACATCCGCCATGGAATCGCAGAGAAACAGAACGTCTCCCTCCAGATTCAGCTTATTCTGGGCCGTGGTGAGGTCCAGGGCCTTGCAGACCTTGCCGGGGCCGTTGAGAAAGTTTTTCTTCCGGTAGGCGTTCATAGGGGCGTCCCCGAACCGCAGCCGCTGCATGATCTCCGCGCCTGCCGCCGGTTCCAGCGCCCGCAGCAGTACGGCGGCAGGCTCTCCTTCCGGTTCCGTGACGAAGTTCAGGCAGTGGTACATGCCGTAGATGAAATAGATGTAGGCATGGCCCGGAGCCATGAACAGCGTTTCCGTCCGGGGCGTACGGCGGTAGTTATAGGCGTGGCAGGCCTTGTCGCACCGGCCCACGTAGGCCTCCGTTTCCGTAATGCGGCCCGCCAGCAGCTCGCCGTTCCGGTTCCGCACCAGATACTTTCCCAGCAGCGCCTGCGCGATGGCAACGGTGTCGCCGTTGAAGAAATCATGGGTCAGCTTCGCCATAGGGCCTCCTTTGTCAAATGTGTGGGATTTTGCAGAAAAGCAGTAAAAATCCACAAAAACAGCCGCGTTTCCAGAACTTCCTTTGCGGCCTTCGGAGAAGTCGGCCAGCCCCTCTTGCGGCGGCGGCAGTTTTCCACTATAATCGCTACATTCGCTGTCTCTGTGCCAACCTTCGCACAGGGCTGATTCGATGCGTTGATCCACGCTGCCTGCCGTCCAAAACCGGCGGGAGAAATTTTTATCATCATACCACATCCGGTGGGGAGGAGCAAGTATATGAAGCAGGGTTCTCTGCGTTCGTCCGCCTATGCGGTTCTGACGGCTTTCATCTGGGGCACCGCCTTTGTAGCCCAGAGCGTGGGCGCGGAACATGTCCCGCCGCTGGCCTTTAATGCCGCCCGGTCGGTGATCGCCTTTGTGTTTTTGCTGGTGCTGTGCGCCGTCATGCGATCCGGCCGCCGCCGGAAGGGGCAGGTTGCCTCCATCACCCGCTCCCGGAAGGATCTGCTGCTGGGCGGCTTCTGGTGCGGCCTGACGCTGGGCCTGGCCTCCTTCCTTCAGCAAAAGGGTCTGGATACCACCTCCCCCGGCAAGGCGGGCTTCATCACCGCCCTTTACATCGTACTGGTGCCCATTTTCGGCATTTTCCTGAAGAAGCGAGTGCCCAAGGCGGTGTGGGTCAGTGTGCTGCTGGCGGTGACGGGACTGTACTGCCTGTGCATCACGGAGAGCTTTACCATCGCCCCCGGCGACCTCTGCGTGATGCTGTGCGCCTTTGTGTTTACAGCACAGATCCTTCTGGTAGATCACTTTGTCACCGTGGTGGACGGCGTGGAGCTGTCCTGCTGTCAGTTCTTCTTTGTCACAGCGTTTTCCCTGATTGGCTCCCTGCTTTTCGAGCATCCCACCTGGGCGGGCCTGACCATGGCGGCGGGCGCCATTCTGTATGCGGGTCTCCTTTCCAGCGGCGTGGGCTATACGCTGCAAATTCTGGCTCAGAAAGGCTCCAACCCCACGGTGATCTCTCTGCTGCTGAGTCTGGAATCCGTGTTCGCCACCATTTCCGGCGCGGCGATCTTGGGAGACCGCCTCAGCGGGCGGGAATATTTCGGCTGCGCCCTGATGCTGGCAGCGGTGGTGCTGGCACAGCTGCCGGACAGAAAAAAAGCATAAACCCTGCGTGTTTTTTCGGAAGCGGAGCCTGTTGGCTCCGCTTTTTTCGTGGACATTCGCAAAGGTATGTGCTATACTTTAGTCTGTATGAGTATGGAATCCATAACTGAGGTGAAAAATATGCGGATCGACGTATTAGGCGTTGGTTTTGATAATCTGACCATGACGGAAGCCGTGTCCCGCGGAGCGGCACTGCTGGAGGAACCGGGGTGCCACTATGTAGTGACCCCCAATCCGGAGATCGTTGAGGTCTGCCGGGAAAATCCGGCGGCCATGCAGGCGGTCAACGGCGCGGATCTGGTGCTACCGGACGGCATCGGCGTGGTAAAGGGAGCGGCTATGCTGGGAACGCCCCTGAAGGAAAAGACCCCTGGCATCGAATTTGCCGCAGGGCTGATGGGAAAAATGGCCGAGCGCGGGAGATCCCTCTATCTGCTGGGCGCCAAGCCCGGCGTGGCGGACATGGCGGCGGAACGGCTGCAAAAGCAGTACCCCGGATTGAAGATCGCCGGAACTCATGATGGCTACTTCAAGGAGGACGCCCCTGTGGTGGATGCCATCCGGGAAAGCGGCGCGGACTGCGTGTTCGTCTGTCTGGGGGCCCCCAAGCAGGAGCTGTGGATGGCGCGGAACGGCCCCGCCACCGGCGCCCATTTGCTGTGCGGCCTCGGCGGAAGTCTGGACATATTCGCGGGCACCGTGGAGCGGGCCCCGAAATTCTGGTCTGACCACGGCCTGGAATGGTTTTACCGCCTGTGCAAGGAGCCGAAGCGCATCGGCCGGATGATGAAGCTGCCGCTGTTTCTGGTCCATGTGCGGCAGGAGAAGGGAAAACGAAAATGAACGGACGTTTGATCGTATTCGAAGGGACCGACGGTTCCGGCAAGGCCACCCAGTCCCGGCTGCTGTGCGAGCATCTGCGGCGGGAGAACATTCCTTATAAGAACATCAATTTTCCCCGCTATGGCCAGCCCTCTGCCGCTATGGTCCAGGAGTATCTGGACGGCCGTCTGGGCAGACACCCCGGCGATGTGAACGCCTATGCGGCATCCCTGATGTTTTCCATGGACCGCTACGCCTCTTATAAGCAGGACTGGGGTCCGTTTTATGAGGCGGGAGGTCTGGTGGTGGCGGACCGCTACACCACGTCCAACGCCGTCCACCAGGCGTCCAAGCTGCTGCCTGGTGAGCGAAATGGTTTTTTGGAGTGGCTTTTTGATTTGGAATATGGCAAGCTGGGGCTGCCGGAGCCGGACCTGGTGATCTACCTGGATATGCCTACGGAGATCACGGAGAAGATGATGCGCCAGCGGGAAGCCGCCACCGGCACCCATGCGGATATCCACGAGCAGGACGAGACCTATCTGAAAAACTGCCGGGAGGCCGCCCGAGAGATCGTGAAGGACTGCGGCTGGACCGTAATCCACTGCGCCAAGGGCGATGCTCCCCGAACCGTGGAGGACATCCACAACGAGGTGTACAAGACTGTCAAGTCGCTGCTGTAATGCCTGTCCCCCCAGCGGGACGCGGTGCGTCCCCGCCGGTTCAGCAGCAATCGCAGCCGTTGTGGACACAGCCGTTTCCGCAGCTATATCCGCTGCCGCAGCATACCAATACCACGATCAGAACGAGAATGATCCAGAGCCAGGAGCTGTCATTGTTGTTGCAGCACATACCACTACCCCGCTTTCCGTTTGATAGGCTATCTTATGCCGCTGTCACCGGAAACCGGGCTTGGACCGGACAAAAATCCGGAAATTGTATTCCCCTTCCCTGCTGGGGACCGGGAAAGCAAGGAGGAACCAATGTCTGAATACAGAAGAGATGATACTGCCAGCTGGGACGCACAGGAGGTCCGGCAGGCGCAGGGGGCGCGGCGGGAGCCGACACCCGCTCACCACAGCAAAAGCCGTCACCGCCGGCGGAGACGGAATTCGCTGGCGGTGCTGGTCGGTTACCTGATCTTTGTCCTGCTGGCTTCCGCCATTCTGGCGGGTGTGGGCTGGATGCTGGGCTCGGATTTCTGCGCCTTCAACCGGGGTGCTCTGCGGGAGACCTCGGTGGAGGTAACGGCGGAGGACAGCGTGTCCACCGTGGCGGATAAGCTCCAGGATGCGGGGCTCATCAGGTACAAGTGGTTTTTCAAGCTCTATGCCGGGATCTCCCATGCCGACAAAAAGATTGGCATCGGCACCTATACACTGAATACGGAGATGGATTACCGGGCGCTGATCCTGGGCATGCACAACTCCTCCGGCAACCTGACGGCGGAGACTGTCACCGTCACCATCCCCGAAGGCTATACCGTGCGGCAGACCATCCGTCTGTTGGCGGAAAAGGGCGTCAATACGGGAGAAAATCTGCTGGAGGCCGCCAGGACCGCCACATACGATTACAGCTTCATCAACAACAATTCCGAAGATCCCAGCCGCCTGGAGGGCTACCTGTTCCCGGACACCTATGAGTTCTACAAGAATCACAATGCCAAGAATGCTCTGGGTAAGCTGATCGATGCCTTCGCTGACCGTATCGACGAGGATGCGTTCGCCTCCTCCAAGGCCAAATCCATGGGTTACAGCATGAAGGATGTGGTCATCATCGCCTCCCTCATTGAAAAGGAGACGGACGGTACGGATCAGCGGGATATCGCCTCCGTCATCTATAACCGCCTGCAAAAGCCCGGCGAGACCGCAGGGCTGCTGCAGATCGACGCGTCCCTGCTCTATGGTCTGCCGGATCACACCGGTGCCATCACCAACGCGGACAAGGCGGTCGATACCCCCTACAACCTGTATCTCCACAAGGGATTGCCGCCTACGGCTATTGCCAACCCCGGCAGCGCGGCCCTGAAAGCGGCTATGGATCCCAATGACACGGACTATTATTACTACGCATTGGGCACCGACGGGAAGCATCACTTCTCCAAAACACTGTCTGAGCACAATGCCTTTGTAGGGAGCAGCTCCTATGGTGGATAAACAGAGAACGCTGCCAGAGCTGCTGGCTCCGGCAGGGGATATGGAACGGCTGAAAATGGCCGTGCTCTACGGCGCGGACGCCGTATATCTGGCGGGCACCGACTTCGGTATGCGGGCCTTCGCCGGAAACTTTGACCCGGATGAGTTGAAGGCGGCAGTGGCCTATGCCCATGCGCACAATGTACGGGTCCACTGCACCATCAACACCATGCCCCGGGGGGATGAGATCGTCCGCCTGCCGGCGCATCTGGAACGGCTGAATGACGCCGGTGTGGATGCGGTGATCGTGGCGGACCTGGGTGCCTTTACGCTGGCGGGGAAATATGCCCCCAACTGCCAGCGCCACATCTCCACTCAGGCCAGCATTTCCAACTATGTCACTGCCAACGCCTGGTATGATCTGGGCGCTTCCCGGGTGATTTTAGCCCGGGAGTTGAGCCTTGAAGAAATTCGGACCATCCGGGAGAACACCCCGGCAGAGCTGGAGATCGAGGCCTTTGTTCACGGGGCTATGTGCGTCAGCTATTCCGGGCGGTGTCTGCTGAGCAATTATATGACGGGCCGGGATGCCAGCCGCGGCGCCTGCGCTCAGCCCTGCCGCTATCATTACGCCCTGATGGAGGAAAAACGCCCCGGCGAGTATTTCCCCATTGAGGAGGACGAAAAGGGCAGCTATATTTTAAATTCCCGTGATATGTGCATGATTGACCATCTGGATGACCTGCTGGATGTTGGGCTGTCCAGTCTGAAGATCGAGGGCCGGGCCAAATCCGCCTATTATGCCGCCATCGTCACCGGCGCTTACCGGCACTGTCTGGACGATGCCGCTGCGGGCCGCCCCATCGACCAGGTGTGGCGGGATGAGGTGGAGCACGTCAGCCACCGGCCCTACGCCACCGGCTTTTACTACGGTTATCCCGGCCAGTACTACGAAAATTCCCGCTACATCCGGGAATGGCAGGTGGTGGCGCTGGTCACGGAATGTGACTCCGACGGCAACGCCGTCATCTCCCTGCGGAACAAGTTCCGCACCGGTGACACGGTGGAGCTGGTGGGGCCGGATCTGCGGCCCTTTGCCATGACGGTCCCGGAAATACGGGATGAGGCCGGGACCGTGATCGAAGAACCCCGAAATCCCCAGATGCTGCTGAAGCTCAGGCTGCCCCGGCAGGTGCCGCCTATGACGCTGGTACGCCATCAGGTAGAATTGTCAGCTAAATAAGGAGATAGGAGATATTATGAACGCAGATGTTGTTATCATCGGCGCCGGTCCTGCCGGCATCTTCACCGCCCTGGAAATGATCAAAAAGGGCAGCAGGCAGAAAATTATCATGGTGGAGAAGGGACAGGCGGTGGAAAACCGGCACTGCCCCAAGGACAAGACGAAAAAGTGCGTTAACTGCAAGCCCTACTGCCACATCACCACCGGCTTCTCCGGCGCCGGCGCGTTTTCCGACGGCAAGCTGTCCCTCAGCTATGAGGTAGGCGGCGATCTGCCCACCCTCATCACCCCGGAGCTGGCACAGGAGACCATCAACTACGCTGACCAGATCTATCTGGACTTTGGTGCGGACGAGCACATTGAGGGTCTCGGCAATGACGAGGAGCGCAAGGAGATCCGCAAGCACGCCATTCAGGCAGGCTTGAAGCTGGTGGACTGCCCCATCCGCCACATGGGCACGGAAAAGGCTCAGGGTATCTACTACGCCATCGAGAAGTACTTACAGGAGCACGGCGTAGAGATGTACTTCGGCTACGAGTGCAGCAACCTGATTCTGGAAAATGACGTCTGCAAGGGCGTTTCCGTGTCCAACGGCAAGGTGGACATGGAGATCTACGCCAGGCACACCGTGGTGGCCACCGGCCGCCGGGGCGCCGACTGGCTGGAAAAGCTCTGCGCCGAGCACAACATCGCTCACGCCCCCGGCACTGTGGATATCGGTGTCCGTGTGGAGGTCCGCAATGAGGTCATGGAGACCGTAAACCGGGTCCTGTACGAGTCCAAGCTGGTAGGCTATCCCCGGCCCTTCAAGAACAAGGTCCGTACCTTCTGCCAAAACCCCGGCGGCTTTGTCAGTCAGGAAAACTATGACAACAACCTGGCGGTGGTCAACGGCCACTCCTACAAGGAGAAGAAGAGCGACAACACCAACCTGTCCATTCTCTGCTCCCACAATTTCTCCGTGCCCTTCAACCAGCCCATTGCCTACGCTCAGAAGGTGGGCGAACTGACCAACATGCTGGCCAACGGCCAGATCCTGGTGCAGCGCTTCGGTGACATTCTGGACGGCAAACGCACCTGGCAGAAGGAGCTGGCCCAGTCCAACATCCGCCCCACTCTGCCGGACGCCGTGGCCGGCGACATTACCGCCGCCATGCCCTACCGGGCCATGACCAACATCATCAACTTCATTCAGGCTATGGATTATGTGGTGCCCGGCTTCGCCGCCTACGAGACCCTGCTGTATTCCCCCGAGCTGAAGTTCTACTCCAACCGGGTGAAGATGGACACGGATTTCAACACCAGCCTTCAGGGCCTTCACTGTCTGGGCGACAGCTCCGGCTGGACCCGCGGCTTGATGATGGCCTCCGTCATGGGTGTCCTCATGGGCCGCAAGATCGCGGAGGAGGGCTGAGTTCCCTTCCGCCCGTAATATGTTCCGAATAAATACAGCCCCGCCGGATTCCAAAAGGAATCCGGCGGGGCTTTTATCATGTAGGAAAGGCTTTGCGCTTATTCCTGCGGCTGGTCGGCGGCGATGTTCACGCCGATGCCGTTGACCTCCACGCCGTCATCGGCGGGGATCAGGAGATACTTGCGGCCGTCGATGATCCGGGTCTCGATGAGATAGCTGTTTTCCGGGGCGATGGAGATCTTCACCTCTGGGGTGGTGACCTGAAACTTGCGGCTCTCGATGATATTCACCGGATTCAGTGCGGCGTTTTCGCCGTACTGCTTTTCGCAGTTCGCTTTGAACGCTTCCACCTTTTCGGTGTCCACGCCGCTGTTGGCCAGTATGCAGCCCACGTCGGAAACCGTCAGCTCCAGCGGCTCCGGATCGTGGCTTTCCTTGTGGTCCTCGATCTTTGCCCGGATCTGCTCATGGACGGACTGCACCACGTCATAGCTGCAAGCCTCATCCAGCGCCTCCGTCAGCGCCGTATCAAAAACGTTTTTCTGTTCTGCCGCAGACATGGGCGGCTCCACCCGGAACAGCGCGTCAATGACCTCCTGATGCAGCTCCGCCGGGTTCTTGGCGTAGAACAGCAGGTCATAGATGTTGGCGGCGCGGCTGTCAAAGGCGGGGTACAGGAAGCCAAGCTCCGGGGCCAGCGCGATATGGCCGGTGGAGCCGGGATGGAATTCGTTCAGGTCATGATCGTACCGCAGCTCCAGAGTAGGGGCCTTTACCGGGCAGACGGCGCAGACAAAGTAGCGGTACACCGTGTCCCCCGCGTCCGCCTGAAATTCATCGTCCCGGCTCTTGTGGGGCACATCGTAGGTGTCCGCAGCCAGCAGGATCAGGTAGTTGGTCTCTCCCATGTTCAGTGCGTCGATCAGCCGACGGCAGAAATCCTCCCGGGAGGCAGGGTCCTTCAGTTCCGTCTGCCGCATGGTCTGCAGCAGGCGATGCTCGTCACTGTCCGCCACCTGTGCCGTGGAAAATGTGATATCCACCAGATTTTTGCCCAAAGCCCCGGAGAGGGCCTTTTTCAGAAGGCCCAGATACATTTCCTGCTCCTCCTGCTGCATGAGGCCCATGGAGGCGTCGATCCAGGAAATGATCTCCTTATTGCTGTTGACATAGCAGCCAAAAATCTTGGAAATGCTGTTTTTATCCGGCTTGAAGCGCCGCCGGATCTCGTTGAGTTCTTTTTGATTCATGGTTATCCTTTCCCTTCGGTCAATGCTCGTACAGGAAGAAAGTGTACCACGGAACCGGCCGGAGGGCAAGGGAAAAACCTACAAATCACACACAGCAAAACCGGCGGATACGCATACATGTATCCGCCGGTCATTTATTGTTCGGTCAGCCGATCAGCCGTTCTTCTTGCCGGCGCACAGCTTTTCCGCAAGGACGCACAGGAGAACGGTCAGGACCATATCCGGCAGAGTGTAGCCCACCGGGGTGTCCACGCCCATGAGCCAGCGATAGGCGATGAAGCCCACCAGCCAGATCACCAGATTCCGGCCGTCCGCCGCCACGGCAAAGCGATCCCGCTTGAGGAGGAAATGATCCGCGATCTGCACCGCGATCATGGGTGCAAACACAGAGCCGATGAGATACAGGAAGCCGGTAATATCGTCCATGGGGAACAGCATAGCCCCCACGGCGCCGATGACCGTCACACCGATGGCGGTCTTTTTCCCGTTCAGCTTCTTGGAGAGGGACTCGGCAGAAATACCGGCGGACCAGGCATCCAGGAAGGTAGTGGTGACGGTGGAGAACACCAGGATCACCAGCGCGGCAATGCCGAGACCGGCCTTCACCATGATAACGGCAATGTCATACTCCCCGGTAAAGATCGCCGCGCCCATGCCGATGACATACATCCAGCAGGACACCAGCCCGTACACCAGAACGCTGACCCAGGTGGCCTGCACAGGCTTTTCCGCCTCGCGGGTGTAGTCGCTGATGAGGGGCAGCCAGCTCAGAGGCATGGCCACCGCCAGCTCCACCGCCGCACCGAAGGTCATTGCCTCGCCGGAGGCCGCCATAGCGCTGCCGGAGAAGAAGATCACCTTGCACAGCACTAAGGTCAAAAGAAACAGGGCCGCCATGGTAAGCTTGTTGATCCAGCCCAGATCTGTAATACCCACAGCGATCCACAGGATAATGAGGACGCCGATGACCAGACACCAGACCCAATGTCCAAGATTGAAAATACCTCCGATAGCCAAGGCCCCATCATAGATCATGATGGCAGTCCAGCCCACCAGCTGAAGGACGTTCAGAAAGGCGAACAGCAAACCTCCTTTCTGGCCGAAGCTCATTTTCACGGTCTCCATGGCGCTGCGGCCGGTGCGGCCGCCGATGAGACCCGCCAGAAGCATCATGGCGCAGCCGATGATGTGGCCGATGAGAATGGCCGCCAGACCCTTGGCCATACCCAACGGGGCAAAGGCGGTGCCGGTGAGGATCTCCGCCAGGGAGACGCCCGCGCCGAACCAAATCAGGCCGTTTTGAAAGGTAGATGTCTTTTTCATACCTGCGCCCCGCCTTCCGTTCCGAAGCGGTCCGCCATATCCCAGAAGGATGCCTCATAGCGGGAACACGCCGTAAAGATCTCCTCCAGATAGCGGAGCTGCTCCTCGGTATAGTCCTTGGTCAGCCGCTCCAGCATATCCTTCAGGATCACGTTGTTGCCTGTGTAGCGGGGAGTGATGTAGCCCCGCACCCAACGCCCGTACATGGGGTGCTCGGGAGCGGAGGGGCACTCCTCCACGATCTTGCGGGCGATGACCTCATAGCTGTAAGCACAGGAGAAGATGGCCGTCAGAATTTCCGCCTCACCGCCCCGATAGGCAACGCTGAGCATATAGGAGGTGTAAGAGCGGTTATCCTGCTGGATAGGCGTGTGGTCCAGTTCCTCCTGGGTGATGCCGAAATCGGCCATATAGCCGTTGTGAACGTTGACCTCGCCGTCCAGGATCGCCTGGATGTACTTGGCAAAGAGTTTCATGACCTCCACGCTCTTGCTCTTGGCTACGCCGATGGCAAAAACCTTGGTATAGTCCATGAGATACCAGTAATCCTGAATGATATAGCTGCGGAATTTTTTCTGGTCCAGCGTGCCGTACTTCAATCCCTGCACAAAGGGCTTTTCGTGGTAGCTGGCCCAGATATCCTCGGTGGCTTTCAGAAGCCGATCAACAGTACCCATCATTTTGCCTCCCTTCTGGCAATGGCCCGCCGCATAAGCGTCAGCGGCAGCACCGATACGATCAAAATGCTCAAGATTCCCTCCGGAAGCCGGGAGGACAGGTTAAAGGCCAGACTGTAACCCCAGGCGCCCCAGCCGTCCCATGCGTTCTGGGAGTAGAAGATCACGCCGCTGATCACATGACCGAAGCAGCGGATCGCCACCGCCAGCGCCATGCCGCAGATGGCCTTCCAGCGCTTGTCGCTGCCGAACACGCCGGCATAGCCCAAGCAGGAGAAGCAGACCAACTGTTGCACAAAGATCTGAGCCCAGTGGACCGCCTGCCAGCCGGGGATCAGGAGCATCGCCAGAATACCGCACACCCAGCCGCTCAGCATGGACAGCCGATAATCATACAGCAAGGCCAGCAGCATCAGCGGGATCCAGGAGCCGCAGGTGATGTTGGAGCCGGTGGGCAGGGGGATGCGGATCGTGGCCAGCACCAACGTCATGGCGCAGACGATCCCACCCAGGCACAGGTCCCGGGCCGTCAGCCGGATGCCCCGGCACAGCCAGACCGTTGCCAGCAGGTAGCCCACAGCGAATAAGATCGCAACCGTAGAGGTGATCATTCCGTAAAAGCTCCCTTCAGGGCGAACATGTGGTTCATGGGACCGGAGCCGTGGCCCAGATCCAGCATGGCCGCCAGGGCCCCGGAGATGTATTCCTTGGCCCGCTCCACGGACTCGTCCAGGTCGTAGCCCTTGGCCAGGTTGGAGGCAATGGCGCTGGAGAGGGTGCAGCCGGTGCCGTGGGTGTTGGGATTGTCGATCCGCTTGCCGTGGAACCACTTGCCGGAACCGTCCCGCCACAGGAGATCGTCGGCATCGTTGACCTTATGGCCGCCCTTGCACAGCACGGCGCAGCCGTATTTCTCGCTGATGTACCTAGCGGCGGCCTCCATGCCGGTAGCATCGGTGATGGTCATGCCGGAGAGGATCTCCGCCTCGGGGATGTTGGGGGTCAGGACCGCCGCCAGCGGCAGCAGCTCCCGGCACAGGGCCTCCACCGCGTCATCCCGCAGCAGCTTTGCCCCGGAGGTGGCCACCATCACGGGATCCACCACGATGTTCTTCGCCTTGTACTGCTTCAGTTTTTCCGCGATGACCACGATGAGGTCGGCGGAGGAAACCATGCCGATCTTCACCGCGTCGGGGAAAATATCGGTAAAAATAGCGTCCAGCTGCTCACCCAGAAAATGAGGAGTGGACTCCAGAATATCTGTGACGCCGGTGGTGTTCTGGGCGGTCAGGGCCGTGACGGCGCTCATGGCGTAAACGCCGTTGGCCGTCATGGTCTTCATATCCGCCTGGATACCGGCGCCTCCGCTGGAATCGCTTCCAGCAATGGTCAATGCTGTTTTCATGTGAATACTTCCTTTCTCTTTTACAGCACAGTTTTATAAAGCGATACAAGGTGGTGCCCCCAATGTACCGCCTGAACACAGGGCAAGGCCCTGAGCGTTCCGAATTTACTTGTTGAGCGGTTCCCAATGGTCGGGAAACTCCGTCAGGGACGTGAGATAGACCTCCGCCGCCTCTTTCAGCCCCGCCTGATCTGTTTCCCCGTGGGCGTCCAATACGCCGACAGTGCGGAAACCCGCCGTCTTGGCGGTTTTCAGGGCGTAGAGGGAATCCTCGAATACCAGCGTTTCTGCCGGGGCCGTCCCCAACGCTTCCGCCGCCAGATGGTAGATCACCGGCTCATGCTTGCTGGCGCCCACCTCGCCGGTGGTGAAAACTGCTTTCAGGTAGGGCAGCAGGCCCAGCCGATCCAACGCGGCGGTCACGTGCTCCCGCGGGCTGGAGGTAGCCGCCGCCATAGAAACGCTCCGTTCCGCCAGAAATGCCAGCAGCGCTGCTGCGCCGGGCTTGGCAGGGACCTCCTGAGCATAGTAGTCCTTCAGCATTTGGGCAATGCCGCCGCAAATTTCCGCCTCGCTCTGTTGAAGCGGGTAATGCGCTTTCAGATAGGCAGCCCCCTGTTCCATGCTCATGGGAAAGAGGACCTCATTCAGTCCCGGCTCCGGAGTGATGTGCAACCGCCGGAGATACCGGGCGCCCAGATCTTCCCAGATCCCCATAGAGTCCAGCAGAACGCCATCCAAATCGAAAATGGCCCCCCGTATCATACCCGCAGCATTTCTTTCACGGTGGCTTTCAGATCAGCGGCGGCGGCTTTGACGTCCTTGGCGGCGTAGATAGCGCTGATGACCGCCACGCCGCAGATGCCGCTGCCTGCCAGCTTGCCTACATTCTCGCCGGAAATGCCGCCGATGGCCACCACAGGAATGGACACGGCCTTGCAGATAGCCTTCAGGGTCTCGTAGGACATCTCCCCCACATCGCTCTTGGAGCTGGTGGGGAACACGGCTCCCACGCCCAGATAATCCGCCCCCTGCTTCTCTGCCAGCAGAGCCTCCTCCACCGTGTGAGCGGAGACACCAATGAGCTTGTCCGGTCCCAGCTTGGCCCGGGCATCCAGCGCCGCCATATCGTCCTGCCCCACATGAACGCCGTCAGCGTCCATGGCCTTGGCGATGTCCACGTTGTCATTGACGATAAAGGGAACATGCCGCTCCCGGCACAGGGCTTGCAGCTCCTTGGCTTCTTCCAGAAATTTGCCCGCATCCAGAGACTTTTCCCGGAGCTGGATCATGGTGACGCCGCCATCCAGACTCTCCTTGACCACGTCCACCAGCGTCCGTCCGTTCAGCCAGTGCCGGTCGGTGACGGCATACAGCAGCAGGTCTTTCGGATCACATTTCATAATTGAACACCTCTGTATCTTTTGAAATCCCGGCGGGCATCGCTCTTGTCTGTCCGGCACAAAGGACCGGATAGAAAGCAAAATGCGGATATGCCTGAAAGACATATCCGCATTACGAGCTCCATGAGCGTGTCAGCGACGGTATCTCCCTACGTTGGCATTATCCAAATCAGGTTTACGGGTCTGGGCGATACATCCCACTCTCAGCCTGCTTGCGCAAGCTCCCCTGTTGACAAAGGGTATCATAGCACTATTCGCCCCGGTTTGCAAGGGATTTTTCCGGATACGGGGGAAATCGGTCAATTTTCCCCGCTCTGCGCGGACTGCACAGAAATTCTGGCGAAAATGCAGTGCATTTCGCAAAAACTCCGCACATCGAGGACATCTGTCTTTTCAATGACCGCCATGAAGGGACCCATTTGTGATCCTGCACGAAGTTTATTCGGAGGGGTAGACAAGTTTTCGCCACGGGTGTATATATGTATACAAGTATACAGCAAGCGTATCGCTGGAAAGGAGCCCGCCATGCTTGAATTATCCGCCAAAACCAATCTGCTGGAGGAAAATGACTACCGTTATTCCCTTCAGGATGTGAAGGACCCGGTGCTGTACCGGGACGTATATAACTATGACGAGGTCCCCAAGGTGGCCTTTAACCACCGGCGGGTGCCTACATCCATGCCTGCCGATATCTGGATCACGGACACCTCCTTCCGGGATGGTCAGCAGTCCATGAACCCCTACACGCCGGAGCAGATCGAGCACCTGTTCAAGCTGCTGAGCAAGCTGGGCGGGCCTTACGGCCTGATCCGCCAGACGGAGTTTTTCATTTACAGCAAGCGGGACCGGGAGGCCATCGAACGCTGTCAGGCTTTGGGGCTGCGCTTCCCGGAGATCACTACCTGGATCCGGGCCACCCGGGAGGACTTCCGGATGGTGAAGGACCTTGGCATCAAGGAGACCGGTATTCTGGTTTCCTGCAGCGACTACCACATCTTCAAGAAAATGCAGATGACCCGCCGGCAGGCGTTGGACTACTATCTGGCCACGGTGAAGGATGCCTTTGACGCCGGGGTCATGCCCCGGTGCCATCTGGAGGACATCACCCGGGCGGACTTTTACGGCTTTGTGGTGCCCTTCGTCAACGAGCTGATGGAGCTTTCCCACCAGGCCAAGATCCCCGTCCGTATCCGGGCCTGCGACACCATGGGCTACGGTGTCCCCTACACGGAGGTGGCCCTGCCCCGCAGCGTTCCCGGCATCATCTACGGTTTGCAGCACTATTCCGGCGTGGAGAGCGAATATCTGGAATGGCACGGCCACAATGACTTCTACAAGGCCGTTGCCAACGCCGCCACCGCCTGGCTGTACGGCGCCAGCGGCGTGAACTGCTCCATGCTGGGCATCGGTGAGCGCACCGGCAATGTGCCGTTAGAGGCCATGGTGTTTGAATACGCCTCTCTCCGTGGCTCTCTGGACGGCATGGACCCCACCGCCATCACAGAGATCGCCGACTACTTCGAGCACGAGATCGGCTATCACATCCCCCCCATGACGCCCTTCGTGGGCCGGAACTTCAACGTCACCCGTGCAGGCATCCACGCTGACGGGCTTTTGAAGGACGAGGAGATCTACAACATTTTCAATACGGAAAAGCTGCTGGACCGGCCCGCCGCCGTAGCCATCAGCAAAACCTCCGGGCTGGCGGGCATCGCCTACTGGATCAACCAGAACTACCGGCTCCGCAGCGACCACCAGCTCAGCAAGCATGACGCGCTGGTGGAAAAGCTGAAAGTCTGGGTGGACGAACAGTACGCCGGAGGCCGCACCACCGCCCTTTCCAATGAAGAACTGGAAGACAAGATCGCAGAACTGTCCGGCGGCGTGCTGAAGCCCCGCCATTGAGGAGGAACCCACCATGATGAGAGATCACAAGCCCATTTCCATCGCCGATCAGGTTTTCGAAAAGCTGGAACGGGATATTCTGTCCGGTAAATACCCTCAGGGCGAGATTCTGAGCGAGCTGCGGCTGTCCGGCGAGCTGGGCGTCAGCCGCACCCCCATCCGGGAGGCCATCCGCCGCTTGGAGCAGGAGCGCATTTTGGAAGACTCCGGACACGGTCTGGTGGTCATCGGCATCTCCCGGCAGGATATGCTGGATATCTACGAGATCCGCCTTCAGCTGGAGGGTCTGGCCGCAAAGCGGGCCGCCGCCAGCATCACTGACGATGTACTGAGTGAAATGAAGGAGGTCCTGGACCTGCAGCGCTTCTACATTGAAAGCGAAAAGGAGCCGGGCGAAAATTCCGATCAGATCAAAAACCTGGACTCCCGGTTCCATGAATTGCTTTACAACAGCTGCGGCAGCCGTCCCTATGCGGATACGCTGATCTCCCTCCATAAGAAGATCATCAAGTACCGCAAGGCCTCCGTCACCCACCACAGCCGGGCGGTCCACGCCTTAGAGGAGCACACCGCGATCTACGAGGCCCTTGCCGCCCATGATGGGGACCGGGCCGCAGAGTCGTCCCTACGTCATGTGGAAAACGCCCGGGCCAATCTGGCAGACATCATCCAAAAGGAGGGCTGAACCATGGGAAAGACATTGACAGAAAAGCTGATCGCCGCCCATCTGGTCAGCGGCAGCATGGAGCCAGGGGCTGAGGTAGCCCTGCGCATTGACCAGACCCTGACCCAGGATGCCACCGGCACCATGGCCTATCTGGAATTTGAGTCCATGGGCATTGACCGGGTCAAAACCAAGCGGTCTGTGGCCTATATCGACCACAACACCCTCCAATCCGGCTTTGAAAATGCCGACGATCACCGGTACATCCAATCCGTTGCCGCCAAGCACGGCATCTGGTTCTCCCGCCCCGGCAACGGCATCTGCCATCAGGTGCATCTGGAACGCTTCGGCGTACCGGGACAGACCCTCATCGGCTCCGACAGTCACACCCCCACCGGTGGCGGCATCGGGATGCTGGCCTTCGGCGCGGGGGGCATGGACGTAGCCGTGGCTATGGGCGGCGGAGCCTACTACATTACCATGCCCAAGGTCATCAAGGTCGAGCTGACCGGTGCGCTGCGTCCCTTCGTCACCGCCAAGGACATCAGCTTGGAGGTCTTGCGGCTTCTCTCCGTCAAGGGCGGCGTGGGGCATGTGATGGAATGGGGTGGTCCCGGCATCGCCGGACTGTCCGTTCCGGAGCGGGCCACCATCACCAATATGGGTACAGAGCTGGGGGCTACTACCTCCATCTTCCCCTCCGATGAAGTGACCCGCGCCTTTTTGAAGGCCCAGGGGCGGGAAGCCGACTTCACACCCCTTTCCGCTGATCCCGATGCGGCCTATGACCGGATTATCCACATTGATCTGGACACGCTGGAGCCACTGATCGCCTGCCCTCACATGCCGGATAAGGTGGTGCCCGTCCGCAGTTTGAAGGGCGTTAAGGTGGATCAGGTCTGCGTCGGTTCCTGCACCAATTCCTCTCTGTACGATCTGCTGAAAACCGCCGCCATGCTGAAAGGCAGGACCGTGTCCCCCTCTGTCAGTATGTCCGTGTCCCCCGGCTCCCGGCAGGTCCTGACCATGCTGGCCAACTGCGGCGCGCTGTCGGATATTCTGGTCTCCGGTGCGCGGCTGCTGGAATGTGCCTGCGGCCCCTGTATCGGTATGGGCTTCTCCCCCAACTCCGGCGGTGTGAGCCTGCGGACCTTCAACCGCAACTTCGAGGGCCGCAGCGGTACGGCGGATGCCAAGGTGTATCTGGTGTCCCCGGAGACCGCCGTGGCCGCCGCCCTCACCGGGGAGATCACCGATCCCCGGGATCTGGGGCTGGACGCTCTCCATGTGGACCTGCCGGAGCGGTTCCTCATTGATGACAGCGCCGTGCTGGCTCCTGCCTCCCCGGAGGATGCGGCCCAATTGGAGGTGCTTCGCGGTCCCAACATCAAGGAATTCCCCCAGGGCAAGCCTGTGGGGGACGCCATCACCGCCAAGCTGACCCTAAAGGTCGGAGACAACATCACCACCGACCACATCATGCCTGCCGGTTCCAAGATCCTCCCCTACCGCTCCAACATCCCCAAGCTGTCGGAGTTCTGCTTCGCCGTGTGCGACAAGGAGTTCGCCCAAAACGCCAAGGCAGCCGGGGAGACCATTTTGGTAGGTGGAAGCAACTACGGACAGGGTTCCTCAAGGGAACACGCGGCGCTGGTGCCACTGTACTTAGGTGTCCGGGCAGTCATCGCCAAGAGCTTCGCCCGTATTCACGCCGCCAACCTCATCAACGCCGGGATCCTGCCCCTGACCTTTGCCGACCCCGATGACTATGACGCCTTGACCCAAGGCGAGACCCTGACCCTCACCGGCATCGACGCCGGCCTGGACAGCGGCACCATGACGCTTCACGCCGGAAACCGTGAAATTCCCGTCTGCGGCAGCTTCACCAAGCGGCAGGCGGCAATGCTCCGGGCAGGCGGTCTGCTGAATTACACGAAAGAAGGCAATGACTGATGGATCAGAACGCATATATCGAGCAGGCGGCGGCGCATTTCCGTACCTTACTGACTGAGCAGTTAAACCGGCAGGAGCGTATGGCCCAAGGCTCCCCCGCCAAGGACTTTTCCCGTATGGAGCGCATCGTCATCGGCCTGATCCCCGGTGACGGCATCGGTCCCATCCTCATGGCCCAGGCCCGGCGGGTGTTGGAAAAGCTGCTGGCAGCAGAGCTTGCCGTCGGCCGGGTGGAGCTGCGGGACATCGAGGGGTTGACCATTGAAAACCGCACTGCTCAGGGCAAAGCCATTCCTGACGAGGTGCTGGCCTCCATCAAGGACTGCGACGTGCTGTTGAAAGGCCCCACGGAGACTCCCAAGGGCGGTACGCTGGAAAGCGCCAATGTGGCCATGCGCCGGGAGCTGGACCTGTTTGCCAACGTGCGGCCTGTATCCGTCCCGAAGCTGGGCATCGACTGGACCTTCTTCCGGGAGAATACGGAGGGCGAATACGCTCTGGGCAACCGGGGCATTGAGGTGCCCGGTATGCTGAGCATGGATTTCAAGGTCACCACAGACGCCGGTACCCGCCGGATCGCCAAGGCCGCCTTTGACTTTGCCCGGGCCAACGGCAAAACCAATGTGGCCATCGTCACCAAGGCCAACATTATGAAAAAGACCGACGGAATGTTCACCCGCATCTGCCATGAGGTTGCGGCGGACTATCCGGAGATCACCGCCGAGGACTGGTACATCGACATTATGACCGCCAATCTGGTGAACCCGGAAATCCGCAGCAGGTTTCAGGTGTTCGTCCTGCCCAATCTGTACGGCGACATCATCACCGACGAGGCCGCCCAGATTCAGGGCGGCGTAGGCACGGCGGGCAGCGCCAACACCGGCAGTCAATATGCTATGTTCGAGGCCGTCCACGGCACCGCCCCCCGGCTCATCGCCGACGGCGAGGGGGACTACGCCAATCCCGCCAGCATTTTGAAGGCGGCAGAGCTGCTGCTGCGGCACATCGCCATGGCGGACAAGGCAGCTCAGCTCGCCGCCGCTATGCGCCTCTGCACGGAAACGGAGCGGCGGGTGGTCATGACCGGCCACCGGGACGGGGCCTCCTGCGCCCAGTTCGTGGATTATCTGCTGGAAAAGCTGTAAAAGCAGCATTCAAACGGTTCACCTGTCCATATCGTCAAAAAGCGGTTCGCAGACATCTGCGGACCGCATTTTGGTATGTTAGAACAAATCAATCAACATAACAAAAAAACCAGTAAACTAGGGCACAATTTGCACGGGGCACATTTCTCTTGTTTTCACGCAGATATATCCGACAGTGGACGCGGGTAAGACACACGGGACGCAAAAAGAGAGGGAACCAGTTTCCCGATTCCCCCTCAAAAGATTTTGGTTTTTGCGGAACTTACTTGTTGAAGTAACGCTTCAGCATGCCCTCCAGAGCCTTGCCGTGGCGGGCCTCGTCGCGGGCCATCTCATGGACGGTGTCATGAATAGCGTCCAGACCGTTCTTCTTGGCGCAGGCGGCCAACTCAAACTTGCCGGCAGTAGCACCGTACTCGCAGTCCACACGCCAGGCCAGATTCTTCTCGGTGGAGGCGGTCATGTTGCTCTCCAGGTCACTGCCCAGCAGCTCGGCGAACTTAGCGGCGTGCTCGGCTTCCTCATAAGCGGCCTTCTCCCAGTAGAGGCCGATCTCGGGATAGCCCTCACGGTGAGCGATCCGGGCCATGCACAGATACATACCCACCTCGCTGCACTCGCCGTTGAAGTTGGCCATGAGCTGATCGAAGATGTACTTCTTATCCTCCTCGGAGATGTCGGCGTTGTTCTTCACGGTCTCTGCATAGATGCCGAACTTGTGCTCAGCAGCCAGCTTCAGCTCGCCCTTGACCTCTTCAAACGCATTCTTGGCGTGGCAGACGGGGCACTCGACGGGAGCCTCGGGACCCTCATAAATGTAACCGCAAACCTTGCAAACCCACTTCTTCATAGATGTATCCTCCTTAAATAATTACCTTATCTTCGCTCTTTCCTTGAGCGTTTTTTGATTTGTGAGTGTAGTATATCAGGAATCGTTTCTATTTGCAAGTTGCAAATGCAACTTTTTAAAAGAACCTAAAATTGTTCACGCTTTGTTAGAGCTATTGAACTGCCCTGGGACTATCCCACACAGATACAGCGGCCGGGGAAGCGATCGCTTCCCCGGCCACACTGGTTGATCTTATTCCTCGTTCCGGGCCTTAGCCTCAGCGATCGCCTTCTCCTGCGCCGCGGGAGGGCAATCCTCATAGCGGACAAAGTGCAGGGTAAAGGTGCCGCGGGACTGAGTCATGGAGCGGAGGTCGATGGCATAGGTGCTCATCTCGCCCATGGGGACCTCAGCGGTGATGACCTGCTCGCCATTGCCGGCAGGGTCCATACCCATGACGCGGCCGCGGCGTTTGTTCAGGTCACCCATGACATCGCCCATGTAGCTGTCAGGCACGGTGACCTTCAGCTCGCCCACAGGCTCCATCAGGCAGGGGTTGGCCTCAGGCAGAGCGGCCTTGTAGGCCAGCTGAGCGGCGGTCTTGAATGCGATTTCGGAGGAGTCAACGGGGTGATAGGAGCCATCATACAGAACAGCCTTCAGATTCACCACCGGATAACCGGCCAGAGGACCATGGACGCAGGCCTCCCGCAGGCCCTTTTCCACAGCGGGGAAATAGTTCTTGGGCACGGAGCCGCCGAACACTTCCTCAGCGAAGATCATGTCATCCTGCTCGGTCTGGGGCTCGAAGCGGATCCACACGTCACCGAACTGGCCGCTGCCGCCGGTCTGCTTCTTATGACGGCCCTGCTTCTGCACGGTCTTGCGGATCTTCTCACGGTAAGCCACGCGGACAGGACTCAGCTCCACTTCCACGTTGAAGCGGGTCTTGAGCTTGCTGACCAGCACGTCTACCTGCATATCGCCGGCGCCGGAGAGGACCATCTGATGGGTCTCGGCGTTGTTGACCACGGAGAAGGAGGGGTCCTCCTCATTGAGACGGTTCAGGCCCTGAGCCACCTTATCGTCCTGGCCGCGGGTCTTGGGGGCGATGGCCACAGAGTAGCAGGGCTCAGCGAAGGGGATGCCCTTCAGCGCCACGACCTTACGGCTGTCGCACAGAGTATCGCCGGTCTTGACCTTATCCATCTTGGCGATGGCGCCGATATCGCCGCACACCAGCTCCTTGACCTCGGTGGCCTTCTTGCCCCGCATGGTATACAGGCGGCCCAGCTTCTCGTTGTCGCCGGTGCGGGCATTGACCATGGTCATATCCGGCGTGATGCTGCCGGAGAGGACCTTCACGAAGGAGTACTTGCCGTACTGGTCAGAAATGGTCTTGAACACGAAAGCCGTGGGCACACCACCGGCGGACACCACGAATTCCTCGGTGGTGCCGTCAGCCAGAGTGGCCTTATGATAGTTGCCCTGCTCGGGAGAGGGCAGCAGCTCCATGATGTTGTCCAGCAGCATCAGAGTGCCCATATCAGCCACGGCGCTGCCGCACAGCACGGGGAACACGCTCAGCTCACGGACGCCCTGACGGAGGCCCTGAGCCATTTCAGCGTAGGTGAAGTCCTCGCCGTTGAAGAAGCGCTCCATGAATTCCTCGCTGGTCTCCGCCACGGATTCCTTCAGCGCATCGTTGAACTCGTTGATGACGGCCACCTTATCCTCAGGCAGTTCGATCTCCACACGCTTGCCGTCCTGCATCTCATAGGCGCGCTTATTCAGGATGTCCATGAGGCCGGTGACTTTCTTGTTTTCGTCCAGCGTAGGCACCACAACGGGAGCGATCTTGTTGCCGAAGCGCTCACGGAGCGCATCAAAGGTGGCGTTATAGTCGCTGTGATCCTCGTCGATCTTGGAGATATAGATAAAGCGGGGCATATTCCGCTCTTCGCAATACTTCCACGCCTTCTCAACGCCCACGGACACACCGTCCTTGGCGGAGGCCACGATGATAGCGGCGTCGGCGGCCCGGAGGGCCTCCATCACTTCGCCGGAAAAGTCGAATGCGCCCGGAGTATCCAGCACGTTGATGCGGCAGCCCTTATAGTCGATAGGCGCCACAGCGGTGGACAGAGAGATCTGACGCTTGACCTCTTCGGGATCATAATCACAAACGGTATTGCCGTCCGCGACTCTGCCCATACGGTCGATGGCGCCGGTCATAAACAGCAGGCTCTCTGCCAGAGAAGTCTTACCGCTGCCGCTGTGACCCAGCAGGCAGACGTTACGGATGTTCTGTACTGAATAGCTCATGTTTGTTCCACTCCTTATGTTGATGCTGTTGACACGGCCCGAATGGGCCGATAAAAGATCTGTCAACCATTGAGACTCACTCAATGTGTTAATTATACCGCTTTTTCACAGGCAATACAACAAGAATTTTGTGAGATCTTACATTTTGGAGGGGTAGGCAAAAAGGGTCGCCTATTTTTGTGGGGTCCCGCAAAAATCATTTTTCTTGAAAAAAAGTCTTTTGGTCCCGGACAGCGCGAAAAAGTACCGGGAGGCAGGGAAAAAGCCTGCCTCCCGGTACTTTATTCTGTCAAGTGTCAATATCGGCCGGTCCAGTCGCTCATCAGCAGCACCGGCAGGGTCCACAGCAGCAAAAACACCGTCAGGGACAAGGGGGTGAGCAAATCGAACTTCCCCAGAGACACCAGATACGCCGTCAGCAAAACGCCGGCGGCGCTGCCCGCCAGGGACAGCCAGGTCGCCCGGCGCACCGCTGTCCGCAGACGGCGGCTGCCCACCACCGCTTCGGCGTAAGGCAGCAGGCCCTCCCGCAGCAGCAGCGCCCGGGGCAGGCCACGGTCCTCCTCCGCTTCGCTGAGGGCCACCCGGTCCGTCAGCTGCGGATACTCCACCTTGATCTTCTTGTAGAACTTCCGCTTCAGCAGCGCCGGGGTGATGTTGGGGTCCCGTACCGCCAGGATCGGCGTGATCCGGCTGCGGCGCAGGGTCCGCAGCGCGTAATCCACATTTTCCGACGCCTCGTACTTCACGGCGAACACCGCCGCCAGCTGATGATCGATGGCCAGGAAAATGCCGGTTTTCAGATTGATGTTGCTGGGCAGCCGCACGTCCTGCTTCCGCAGGAAGGAGGCCGTCCCCAACAGGACGGATTCCCCGTGGATCGTGCAGCCAAAGCCGCCCTGCTCATAGAAGCTCAGGTCCTGAGCCGTTTCCCGTGGGGCGTTCTCCCCCACCGCCAGTCCCTCAAAGACCCGCTCCAGGCCGCAGCCCGCCGCACGGGCGGCTGCCGCCGCATAAGCCGACACCTTTCCCAGTTCCTCGCCGTAGACCTTCACACCGTTGAGCCGGATGGTCCCCGGCGGGAACAGGTCGGTATCCGTCAGGATCATGCCCCGGCGCTTTCCTACCCGGGCCGCGCCGTCCCATCCCGCCACGGCACAGCCGCTTTTCTGCTGTCGGCGGGTCAGCCGGGACCATGGCAGGCTCCAGCACAGCGGCAGGGAACAGGTGGCTCCCGCTGTCAGGATCACGGACCAGTTCCGCAGGAAGTCAATTCCGTGTCCCCGTCCCAAAGAGGTCAGGCCCGCGAATACCAGCGCGGCCATAAAAATCACCGGCAGGAACACCGTCTGAAGACGGGAGGCATAATCATCCCGCATGGCGGTGGTGTAAAAGCCCCGCAGGTCTCCCCTCTGCTTGCAGGCACCCCTTGGAGTTTCCGTGACCAAGTAAGGGGGATGATCGTCCAGCGATGCCAAACGGAAGCTATCATAGCTGCCCCGGCTTTCCCGGCTGATGCCCCACTGGGCAAAGCACAGCGCCAGTCCCGCCGCAGCGGTATAGGGAAGCGCTTCTCCCCGCCCCGGAACAAGCAGCCACAACGCGCAGTCCACCACCGCCGCCAGCACCGCTAACGATACCAGCAGTGCGCTGACGCAGCGTTTTTCACTCAGCTTCCGGATCGCGTACACCGGCACGTGCCAGCACAGCACCAATTCGATCAGCAGACAGGCCAGCATGGCAACGCCTTGGATCTGCCGGTCTCCGGTCCAGAAGGGGACCGTGACGCCGGACTGCTCCGCCGCCATAGCGGCGATAGGCACCAGCGCTGTAAAAAAGGCAAACCCCAGAGACCGGTGACGTCTCTTATAGGCTTCCCGCTCCTCAGACGCGACCTCGCTGAGCTCCGGCTCTTCCCCGATGCTCTCTGCCTCGGTAAGAGGCTTTACCGGTTCCTCCGGGGCTTCCATGGAATCGTAGAGCTGCTCCGTTTCCTCCTGCCGCTTCCGGGAGAACAGCCCCCATTTCGGCTTCAGCAGTGTTTCGTGGTGCTCCTCCATCACGGCCCCTACCGTTGTCCCTACCAGTTCTTCCAGACTCAGGAAGCGGGTGGCCTCCGGCTCCGGGCCGTCATCTGTCCGGGATTCTTCCTCCGGGTCCGAATCGTCGGCAAGGGGGTCCTCCCCGTCCTGTTCCAGCGCCGCCGCGGCGATCCGTTCCTCCCAGAGGGCCATCGCCGATTTGGGCGTTGGAGATGGGGCCGTCTCTGTCGGTTTAGGGGCGGAAGGCTGTTCAGAAGCCGGTGCCTTGGGCGTATCCGGCTCTGCCGGAGCGGTCTCACGCTCCACCTCTTCCATGATTTTCTGCTGGCGGCTGGAGCCGTACTCCGCCAGAATTTCCTCTAAGGTGTAATCCTCGTCAGACGGCGGCGTATCCCAGGTGCCTGTGCCGTATTCTGTTTTCTCGACATCCTTTGACACCGTATTCTCTCCAAACTTCTCAGTTCATCCGCTGACGCACGGCCTCATACAGCAGGATCGCTGCCGAGGCGCTGGCGTTCAGGGAATTCAGATCACCCTTCATGGGGATGCTCACCAGAAAATCGCAGTTTTCGGCAGCCAGACGGGTCATGCCGTCCCCCTCGCTGCCGATGACGATGGCAGCGGCGCCCTTCAGGTCCGCGTCATACAGGCCGGTGGTGCCGTTGGCCGCCGTGCCGAATACCCAGATCCCCTGCTTTTTCAGGTCCTTCAGCAAAGAGGGGATATTGGGCACCCGAGCCACCTTCATGTGAGACACCGCGCCTGCGGAGGTCTTGGCCACCACGCTGGTCAGGCCCGCACTGCGGCGCTTGGGAATGACCACGCCGTGAGCGCCGGCGCAATAAGCCGTCCGGATGATGGCGCCCAGATTGTGGGGGTCGGAGATCTCGTCGCACACCACGATCAGGGGCGGCTCGTTCTTGGCGGCGGCATCTGCCAGAATATCGTCTACACTGACGTACTCCCGCACCGCTGCCAGAGCGATGACGCCCTGATGGGCGTGGGTGCGGCTCATGCCGTCCAGCTTCCGCCTGTCGGCCTCCACCACCACGATGCCCGCCGCCCGGGCCTTGGAGGCGATGTGGCCCAGGGTCTTGTCCACCTCACCCTTCTGGATGAAAATTTTGTCGATGCTGGCCTCCGTCCGCAGGGCTTCGATCACCGCGTTGCGGCCTTCAATGAGGCCGTCGGCCTCGGCGGTCAGCTGGTCTTTTCTTTCGTCTGTCATATTGAAATCCTCTCATGATCGGAATTTGTCAAAATCTGCGGGGTATACTTTTTACAGTATATCACAGAACCGGTCCACAATAAAGATGAATTTGAAAAATCGTTCCGCCTTAGCGCGTCTGAATTTACAGAAAGTTTATGAAAAGGCAGTCTCTTTTCCTTGTGGTTTCAAGGAGGTTGTGCTATACTGCTTTTTAATTTCACACACTCTGAAAGGAGTTCTCAATGGACCAGAACGATAAAAACAATAAAAACCGACGGGGCAACCGCAATCTGCTGGGCGCTGTCAAGCTGATGGCCTGGGCGTTGGTGCTGACGCTGGTGTTCTACTGCACCAGCAGCTACATGGGGTCCGCCGGAAAGCAGGCCTCCAACATCAACATCAAGTACAGCGATTTCATCGCCATGATGGAGGGCAAGCAGGTGGAGGACGTCACCGTGGACCTCTCCGAGGGCCTGCTGTATATCGTCCCCAAGGACGGCTATGTCTACACCGCTGAGAACGGCACCGCCTACACCAAGTCCACGGATCAGGACGGCAAGGCCGTTTACGCTTTTACCGACGCCGACGGCAAGGAGCATACCGCGGCGCTGAAGCTCTTTACCGTGAAGATGGAGTCTAATGACACTCTGGTGGAGCGGATGCATGAGGCCGGAAAAACAGACTATGACACGAAGTACGAGCCTCAGATGAGCCCGCTCCTCCTGTTCGCCATCAACTTCATTCTGCCCTTTGTGTTCATCATGCTCATGTTCTCCCTCGTCATGCGGATCATGGCGAAAAAGGGCGGCATGGGAGGCATAGGCGGGATCGGCGGCGTAGGTAAGGCCAACGCCAAGGTCTACATGGAAAAGCAGACCGGCGTCACCTTTGCCGATGTGGCCGGTCAGGACGAGGCCAAGGAATCCCTGACGGAGATCATCGACTTCCTGCACAATCCCAAGAAATATACCGACATCGGTGCCAAGCTCCCCAAGGGTGCTTTGCTGGTAGGCCCTCCGGGCACCGGCAAAACGCTGCTGGCCAAGGCCGTGGCCGGCGAAGCCAATGTGCCCTTCTTCTCCATCTCCGGCTCCGACTTTGTGGAGATGTTCGTGGGCGTGGGCGCGTCCCGTGTCCGCGACCTCTTTAAGGAGGCCGCCAAGGTAGCCCCCTGTATCGTATTCATCGACGAGATCGACACCATCGGCAAATCCCGTGATTCCGGGCGCTTCGGCGGCAATGACGAGCGGGAGCAGACCCTGAACCAGCTTCTTGCCGAAATGGACGGCTTTGACCCCACCAAGGGCATCATCCTTCTGGCCGCCACCAACCGGCCCGAGGTGCTGGATCAGGCCCTTCTGCGGCCCGGCCGGTTCGACCGCCGCATCATCATTGACCGTCCCAATCTGGCGGGCCGTCTGGCCACCCTTCAGGTCCATACCCGGAACATCAAGCTGGCCGAGGACGTCAACTTGAAAAAGGTGGCGCTGGCCACCGCCGGCTGCGTGGGCGCGGATCTCGCCAACCTTGTGAATGAGGCCGCTCTCCGGGCCGTCCGGAAGGGCCGCAAGCTGGTGATCCAGGAGGACCTGCTGGCCGCCTTTGAGCTGGTCATCGCCGGTACGGAGAAAAAGGGCAGCGTCCTGACGGAATTTGAGAAAAAGCTGGTGGCCTACCACGAGGTCGGTCACGCCATGGTGGCCTACAAGCAGAAGAACACAGAACCGGTCCAGAAGATCACCATTGTCCCCCACACCCAGGGCGCGCTGGGTTACACCCTGCTGATGCCGGAGGAGGATAAGACCGAACTGCGGACCCGGGACGAGCTGATGGCGAAAATCGCCGTGTCCATGGGTGGCCGCGCCGCCGAGGAAGTGGTGATGAACACCATGACCAACGGCGCCTCTCAGGACATCCAGGAGGCCACCGGCGTGGCCCGGAACATGGTTGCCATGTTCGGCATGAGCGACCAGTTCGGCATGATGGCTCTGGCCTCCCGCCGCAGCCAGTATCTGGACGGCGGCTACGGTCTGGACTGTGCGCAGGACACCGCCGCCGCTATGGACAAGGCCGTGAAGGATATCCTGGACAAGTGCTATGCCGACGCCGTGAACATCATCCGGGAAAACCGGGAGGACATGGACAAGGTGGTGGCCTACCTGCTGGAGAAAGAGACCATCACCGGCGCGGAGATGGTAGCCATCATCGAGGGCCGGGATCCCTCCACCGTGGAGGACGCCTATGCCTCTACTCTGGCCCACGAGAACGGCTTCCGCCCCTCTCAGCCGGAGGTCATCGAGCCTGCCGCCCGGAAGGTCCACATGATCTCCGAGAAGATCGAGGCCCCGGAGAACGCTCCCGCCGACGGGGAGACGAACAACGAGGATAAACCATCCTCTGACGAAGCGCCGTCTGACGGGAAGCCTGAGTCCAAGCAGGAAAATGACACCAAATCCGAATAACCACCGAACAGGCGTACCATCCGGTACGCCTGTTTTTGAAAACGAGAGAAAAGAGAGGAAACACCATGATCCGTATTGCCAAGGAATCCGACCTGCCTGCCGTAGCCGCCGTCTACGAGGCCATCTTAGACCATGAGGACGCCACCGGTCTGCATTACACAGGCTGGAAGCGGGGCGCTTACCCCACCGCCGACACCGCCCGGAATATCTTCAACGCCGGGACCCTGTATGTAGGCGTAGATGAGGATGGCGCGATCTGGGGCAGCATGAATCTCAACGGCGTCCAGCTGCCGGAATACAAAAACGGCGGCTGGTCCATCCCCGCCGAGGACGATCAGGTGGCCGTCATCCACACCCTGACCATCCATCCTGACCGGGCGGGACAGGGCCTGGCCCGGCAGATGGTGGCCTTTGCCGAGGACACCGCCCGCAGTCAGGGCAAGACCGTCATGCGGTTCGACACTGGCGTGAGCAACGCCGTTTCCAACCACCTCTACCCCGCCATCGGCTACCGCTTCGCCGGGACGGTAGACACCTTCTTCATGGGCTACGTCCACTGCCCCCTGAATCTCTACGAAAAAAAGCTGTAAAACCCCTGTGTAAACCCACGGTTTACAAATTTCGCCGGGAAGTTGGTGGCGATTTTGCCCGCTTTCGGCGATACTGTTCCCACGAAAGGATGTGACGCGTATGACCACAGGCCAGCGGATCGCCCTGAAGCGAAAAGAGGCCGGATTGTCCCAAGAGACACTGGGCGCGGAGCTGGGCGTTTCCCGGCAGTCCATTTACAAGTGGGAATCGGATACCGCCCTGCCGGAGATCGACAAGCTGGTGGCCCTCAGCCGCCGGTTCGGTGTGACCGTAGGCTGGCTGTTAGGAGTGGAGGAAGCGCCGGAGACGGCCTCTGCCCCGGACAGCGGCGAATTGACGGACGCCCAGCTGAAAATGGTGGAGGAGATCACGGCGCGGTACATCGCCGCCCTGCCGGCTCCGAAGCCCCGAAAGAAATGGCCCTATGTGCTGGCAGCGCTGGCGGTATTGTGTGCCGCCTACAATATCTATGATTCCATTCGGACAATCGGCCGGCAATTCGATGGCGTTTACAACCGGATCAACCAGATGGAGTGCAGTATGTCCAATCAGGTATACAGTATCTCCGGTCAGGTGGAGGAGATCCTCAAACAGCAGAACGCTTTGACAGCAGACTATGGAACGGAGCTGGTATCCGCCGATCTGTCCAAAAACGCCGTGACCTTCTCCGTTTATGCCGTTCCCAAAACATACGTGGAGGGTATGCGCGTTGAATTTTCAGTGGACAACGGCCGCGACGCCAACAGCAAAACCGTCCTGTCCGAGCCGGATCAGAACGGGCAGCCGGTCAGCGAGAAATTCTCGACGGAGCTGACCTGCGAACTGACGGATGACATCTCCATCACCGCGGTATTCGTCATGCCGGACGGCACCCGGCAGACCCAGCCCCTGCAAACGTATTCCGGTCTGTATTCCGGCTCCCTGCCGGACGTTGCCAGTCTTGTGGATGCGGATCTCCAAGGCCGGGCGCAGATTGAAAACGGCAAGCTGACCCTGCCGGACGTCATGGAGTATGCCTTGACGCTCAATACAAAGCTGGACAATATTCTGATCCCCCGGGCGGAGGCCGTTTCCATTCGGGTAGGCCTGTTCAAAAACCAGCGGCTTGTCGCCTGGGCGCGGCCCATCAGCGCCGATGAGCAGACCAGCTACCGAGGCTATGACAACGCCACCTTCTATCGGCTGGAGCCTCTCTCCTTCCCCTTTGCCGCCGGGGATATTCTGGAATCAGCGGCTGTTCTCACCGATGAATACGGCCGGGAGGTCATCTGCCCTGATTGGTTTCCCCTGACGCTGGACAGCGACGGCCAGACCCTCATATTCCCCGGCAGCACCGGGTCGGATACCGTTGACGCTTACAGCATCGATACGGACATTTCCCACTGGACATTCCAATAAGCCAAAAGCCAGCCCGTAGGGGCTGGCTTTTGATTTCTCCCTTCCACGGTGAGAAAGGTTTTCGCAGCTTTTTCATCAGTTTTCAGGGCACTCAGAGCCTCTCCCCATACGCAGAGAACAGCCGCCGCGGAGTTTCCGCAGCGGCTGTTCTGTGATTCAGCTCTCGGTAACGCCCAGATTACGGTGCAGAAGCTGATGGGTCTTGCCCTTCAGCAGGCCCTCGTACAGAGCAAGGACCATGGGGTTCTCGTTGGACTTTTTGATCTGCATATTGACGTCGGTATCATACAGGCCCTTGGCGCGGGCCTTCCGGGTCCGGGGACCGGCGCCGACCGGCTGGCCGCCGCCCATGATACAGCCACGGCGGCAGGCCATGACCTCCACGAAGTCATAGCTGACCTCGCCGCTCTGGATACGCTTGACGAGCTTGTCGGCATTGCCCAGACCGTTGACCACTGCGGCGCGGATCTCCTTGCCCATGTAGTCAAAGGTCAGTTCCTTCAAGCCGTCATCGCCCCGGACGCCGCTGGTGCGGATGCGATCCATTTCCACCCGGCTGTGGCCGGTCTGAAGGCGGCGGAGCACCGCCTCCGTCACGCCGCCGGTGACGCCAAAGATAACGCCGCCGCCGGAACCGATACCAAAGGGCATATCGGTGGACTCGCCGTCGATATTCTCAAAGCGGATACCGGACTTGCGGATCATGGAGGCCACCTCGGTGGTGGTCAGCACATAGTCCACGTCCTGTCGGCCATTGGTCATGGACTCAGGGCGGAGGATCTCCTCCTTCTTGGCGGTGCAGGGCATGATGGAAACCGACACCAGCTTCTTGCCCTGATTGATCTCAGGATTGCGGTAGTATTCCCGGATCACCGCGCCGAACATCTGCTGGGGAGAGCGGCAGGTGGAAATATTGTCCGCCAGCTCCGGATACCGGGTCTCGCAGAACTTGACCCAGGCAGGGCAGCAGGAGGTGAACAGGGGACCCTTGGCGCCGCTGGAGATCCGCTCCAGCAGCTCCTCCGCCTCCTCGATCACGGTGAGGTCCGCACCGTAGGTAGTGTCATAGACCTCATGGAAGCCCAGACGGTGCAGGGCATTGACCAGCTTGCCCATGACGTTTTCGCCCTTGGGGATGCCGAACTTGTCGCCCAGCGCCACACGGACCGCCGGAGCCACCTGCGCCACCACAATGGTGTTGGGGTCCGCCAGCGCGTCCCAGACCTCATCGATGTTGGTCTTGATGCTGATGGCGCCGGTGGGACACACCACCCGGCACTGGCCGCAGTTGACGCAGTTGGTCTGGGCGATGGTCTTGTTGAAGGCCGGGGTCACCAGCGTGCTGGTGCCGCGGTAGGCAAAGTCGATGGCGTTCACGGACTGGACATTGTCGCACATACGGACGCAGTCGCCGCAGAGAATGCACTTATTGGGGTTGCGAACGATGGCGGGAGAGCTTTCGTCGATGGGATACTTGGCCTCCCGGTTCTTGAAGCGGATCCGGTCCACGCCCATGCGGTGAGCCAGCTCCAGCAGATGGCACTCGCCGCTTTTCACGCAGGTGGTACAGTCCCGGTCATGGGCTGCCAGCAGCAGCTCCAGGATCGTCCGGCGGTAGCGCATGAGCCGGGGGGTATTGGTGTAGATCACCATGCCGTCCCGGGGCGGCTCCGCACAGGAGGCAAAGGTCTTGCCCCGGTCATTCTCTACGGTGCACAGACGGCAGGCACCGTAAATGGACAGTTCGGAATGGTAACAAAGGGTCGGTATATCGATCTCCGCATTGCGGATTACGGTCAGAACATTGGGTTCGTTGGTAAATTCCACCCGCTGACCGTCAATGGTCATAAATCCCATAGCAGCATCCTCCTTACTTCTCTACGGTGATCGCGCCGAAGGCACACTGCTCCACGCAGCTTCCGCAGCGGATGCAGGCGTCCTGATCAACGGTGTACGGCGACTTCAGCGTGCCGTGAATGGCCGACGCCGGGCAGTTCCGGGCGCACTTGGAGCAGCCCTTGCACTTGGCGGGGTCGATGCTGTACACCCGAAGCTTGGAGCAGACACCGGCGGGACAGCGGCGGTCCCGAATGTGGGCCACATACTCGTCCCGGAAGGCGTTGAGGGTGCTGATGACCGGCTTGGGCGCGCTCTTGCCCAGGCCGCACAGGGCGGTATTCTCGATCATATCCGCCAGGTCCCGGAGGGTATCCAGATCCTCCATGGTGCCCTGACCGGCCACGATGCGCTCCAGGATCTCCAGCATCCGCTGAGTGCCCTCCCGGCAGGGAACGCACTTGCCGCAGCTTTCACGCTGAGTGAAGCTCATGAAGAACCGGGCCACCTCCACCATGCAGGTGTCCTCGTCCATGACCACCATGCCGCCGGAGCCGATCATGGCGCCAATCTTGGTGAGGGAGTCAAAGTCCATGTGGCGGTCCAGATCCTTTTCGGACAGGCAGCCGCCGGAGGGGCCGCCGATCTGTACGGCCTTGAACTTCTTTCCGTTGGGGATGCCGCCGCCTACGTCAAACACGATATCACGCAGAGGCGTGCCCATGGGGACCTCGATCAGACCGGTGTTGCACACGTTGCCGGTAAGGGCGAATGCCTTAGTGCCGGGGCTTTCCGGCGTACCGATCCCCCGGTACCACTCCGCGCCGCGCTGAATGATCATGGGCACGTTGGCGTAGGTCTCCACGTTGTTGAGGACCGTGGGCTTCTCCCACAGGCCGTGCTCCACAGTGCGGGGCGGCTTGACGCGGGGCATACCTCGCTTGCCCTCGATGGAGGCGGTCAATGCGCTGCCCTCGCCGCAGACGAAGGCGCCGGCGCCCCGGTTGATATGCAGACGGAAGCAGAAGTCCGTACCAAGAATGTTGTCACCCAGGAATCCGGCTTCCTCCGCCTGCGCAATGGCCAGCTTCAGGCGTTCAATGGCCAGAGGATACTCTGCGCGGACATAGATATAGCCCTCCTGCGCGCCTACGGCATAGGCCGCAATCAGCATACCCTCGATCATTCGGTGAGGATCGCCCTCCATGATGCTGCGGTCCATAAACGCGCCGGGGTCGCCCTCATCGCCGTTGCAGACCACATAGCGGACGGTCTCCTTCTGGGCGGCCACCTGGCTCCATTTTTTGCCGGCGGGGAAGCCCGCGCCGCCGCGGCCCCGGAGCTTGGAGTCGGTAATAGCCTGAATGACGGCCTTGGGCGTCATTTCAAAGAGGGCTTTTTCAAGGCCCTCGTAAGCGCCGGCGGCAATGGCCGCCTCAATGCGCTCCGCGTCGATATGGCCGCAGTTTTTCAGCACCAGGCGGGTCTGCTTGGCGTAGAAGGGGATCTCCTCCTCAGAGGGATAGACCTTGTTATCCTGACGGAACATCAGCCGCTCCACCGGCTGACCCCGGAGGACCGTTTTTTCAAAGATCTCGCCGCAGTCGCTCTCCTGCACCTTTAAGTAGAGATAGCCGTAAGGCTCGATCCGCATCAGGGGGCCCATTTCGCAGAAGCCGTGGCAGCCGCTCTTGTGGACGCCGATATGGGCGATCTCCGGGCCGATCTCCACCTGAACGTTTTCATGCTCCGCAGCCAACTCCTTCATGTGCTCATAGAGCTTGGCGGAGCCGCCGGCCAGACAGCCCGTGCCGCCGCAGATCAGCACCCGGCATTTTTCCTGCTTGGTCTCAGCCTGACATTCCGCCCGGACCTGCTTGAGCTGGAACCGGTTTTCAATTCTGATCATCGTTCCGCCCCTCCTCTTCCTTGGCCCGAAGCTCCTTGAGCAGCTCCGCCGCCTTTTCCGGCGTCATTTTGGGATGGACCTGCTCGTTGACCATCATGGCCGGGGCCAGACCGCAGGCGCCCAGGCAGGACACCACTTCCACCGTAAACATCAGGTCATCGGTGGTCTGCTTGGTCTCACTGAGTCCCAGTTCCTGACGCAGGTACTGCAGCACCGGCGTGGATTTGCGGACATGGCAGGCCGTTCCGTCGCAGATCTTGAGCACATACTTTCCCTTCTGTTCAAAGGAGAAGTTCTCATAAAAGCTGGCCACGCTGTAAGCCTTGGTCTCTGTAATGCCGATCTTTTTGGCCACATAGTCCAAAAGATCCGGCGGGAGATACCGGTAGGTCGCCTGGATGTCCTGAATAATGGGGATCAGGGATTTTTCCTCCAGAGGGTACCGGCTGATAATTTCGTTGGCAGTTTCGTAATAACTCTGATCCAACATCGTCGGTTTCACACCTTTCCTTCGCTTCTTCCTATCTTCGTCATTTTGCACTTGCAAAACAACCATTATTATATATTTTTTAGTCACTAAACTCAAGTTAAGAATTGCGCAAGGAATCAATTCGGCATAATTGACAAATTTCAGACAATTTGGTGGTGAGAACCGCCTTCCTCTCCCGTCCTTTTGCCGAGGCTTTACAAATCAGACTTTTATCTGTTATACTATCTGTTATACGAAAGGTTATCAGCCGGTCGGATCGGCCGCGTGAAAGGAACGTGAATGTCATGCAGAAACTGGAAAAGCAATTTCATATTCACTGCGTCCCCGGCGACGTAGGCCGGTATTGCATCCTCCCCGGAGATCCGGGCCGGGTGCCCGCCATCGCCGCCCTGTTTGATGACGCCCATCAGGTGGCCTACAACCGGGAGTTCAACGTCTGGACCGGCACGCTGCTGGGTGAAAAGGTCACCGCCTGCTCCACCGGCATCGGCGGCCCCTCCGCCGCTATCGCCATGGAGGAACTGCACAAGTGCGGTGCGGACACCTTCATCCGCACCGGCACCTGCGGCGGCATCGACCTGAACGTGCAGTCCGGCGACATTGTGGTGGCCACCGGCGCCATCCGCTTCGAGCACACCAGTCTGGAATACGCCCCCATCGAATTCCCCGCCGTGGCGGACTGGGAGATCACCAACGCATTGGTAGACGCTACCAAGGCGATGGGTTATCCCCTCCACATCGGCGTGGTCCAGTGCAAGGACAGCTTTTACGGCCAGCACAGCCCCGACGCCTCCCCCGTCAGCTATGAGCTGAAGGCCAAGTGGGAGAGCTGGAAGCGGCTGGGCGTCAAGGCCAGCGAGATGGAATCCGCCGCTCTGTTCGTGGAGGCCGCCGCGCTGGGCTGCCGCTGCGGAAGCTGCTTCCATGTGATCTGGAATCAGGAGCGGGAGGCCGCAGGTCTGGACCAGAAAATGAGCGAGGACACCTCTGCCTCCGTAAAGGTGGCCGTGGAGGGTCTGAAGCGGCTCATTGAGGCCGACCGGAAGGCCGGACGGTAACGGAGATACGATTGCATGAATATTAAGCAAATTCTGAACACCGCCGTAGGGGGATACAGTCTCAGCAAGATCCTCTCCGCTCTGGTGACACTGCTGGTCTGCCTCATCGCCGTGCGGCTCATTATGAAGGTCGTCACCCGGCTGCTGAGCCGGATGCAGAAGGTCAACGAGCGGCTGCAAAAGGTCATTCGCACCAGCGTAAAGGTGCTCCTCTATGTGCTGACGGTCATCATCACCGCGGAAGCGCTGGGCATCAACACCTCCTCCCTGACGGCGCTGTTGTCCGTCCTGACCCTGGGCATCACCCTTGCAGCGGAGGACATTTTAGGCAACGTGGCTGGGGGGCTGGTGATCCTCTCCTCCCACCCCTTCGCTCTGGGGGACTTCATCGAAGCCGGCGGCACCTCCGGTACTGTCCGCGAAATCGGTCTGAACCACACGAAGCTGGAGACCGCCAACGGTCAGATGATCCTGATGCCCAACAAGGACCTCTCCTCCTCCAAGATCATCAATTATACCGTTCTGGGCCGACGCCGGATCGTCCGGACCGTCACTGCCTCCTATGACGCGCCCACGGAAACCGTCATGACCGCTTGTATGGAGGCCGTGGAAGCCACCGCCAACATTCTGCCGGACCCGGCCCCGGCGGTGCATCTTACCGACTACGGCGCAAGCTCCATCGAATACACCATTTACTGCTGGTGCACCGTGGAGAACTACTGGCCCGCCTACCACTCCATCAATGAGAAGCTGCGGGACACCTTCGCCAAGCACAATGTTGAAATGACCTACGATCACCTCAACGTCCACATACTTGACAAATAAAATCGCAACTATCAAAAAAAGCGTTGGGAACATATTGTTCCCAACGCTTTTTTGTTGTTTGAAGGTAAATCTTTCGCAACGGTAAGGAAGAGTGTGTGCGGGAAACCCAAGAGTGGGAAACAGGCGAAGTGCCGCCGGTGGCGGATAAAACGAGCCTGTTTCGAGGAAGGCCCC